>Ga0210003_1000759_pt1 | contig 29340 bp, 47 predicted proteins | sample LantaG_FD_182804 | JGI IMG/M metagenome (GOLD analysis project Ga0210003, IMG submission 182804) | Deep subsurface microbial communities from Baltic Sea to uncover new lineages of life (NeLLi) - Landsort_02402 metaG (SPAdes) (version 2) | ecosystem: Environmental > Aquatic > Marine > Oceanic >... | reverse complement strand
ATTGTCTGCGCCGTCCTTACGTCTCGGGGTCGCGCTAACTCCGACTCTGTACCGGGCTGGGAACATGGCCGGAACCGGAGACCACGTCTTGGCTCCTATCCTATGCACCTCATCCGTTATCACTAGACCGGGCCAGTTATAGAACGAGTCAGGGTATTTACCCTCGATAGCTAAAGAATGAACCATACCGAGTACTACGTGTTTACCGGTGTAGTCGCACATGTTCTGTTGGACCTTACCTATCTTAACTCCAGGTAGGAACTGCTCTATCCGAGCCTCCCATTGGTCCATCAAGAACTCTTTGTGTACGATCACTAGGGTAGGCACCTCCAAGGCCTCTATAAGGGCGCAGCATGCTACGGTCTTACCCCATCCGGGGCTGGCTCGTATAATACCGCCTAGTAATCCTGCTTTTAGCTTAGGTACTACTACGTCTAGAGCCTCCTGCTGCTCCGGTCTCAACTTTCCCGAAAAGGATATAGGCCCAGCCCATCTAGCGTGGTCGCCCTCGGTAACATTCATGTCCACGTCGTGGCGGTCGCGACGCCTTTCCATGAAGTACTGCCTAGGAATACCTATGCGCTCTGCGTCCTCTACGTATAAAGGAAGCGGAACAGGCTCCTCGTCCTGTTCGCTTGACCTACTAGGTACAATGGTAAGGGTCTCGCGCAGGGAGTCTAGTTGTTCCCTTGTTAGATCCTTTTTTAGTAACCAAGCTCTACCGTCTACAACTACTTTCAAAGTATTATCCTACCGAGTTTAACCTGCGAGTAGATATCTTCCATCTCGAACAAAACATGCTCTTCCCAACCTACAGGAGGCACGTCGGTACGGATTCTGTTACTCCACGTAAACTTGACGTTCCTGCGAACACCACGATACTCAGCCAAGACGTGCATCGACGACTTACCGAGTTCTAAAACTACTCTTAGTATGGTCATAACTAACAACCGTGCCCCCTAAGTAGTACTTAGAGGGCACAGTAATGGTTAGAACGGGATAGACTCGTCCGCTGCGCCGTCTCCGGCACCGCTTTTGTCTGGAGTAGAATTATTGTCGCTTGGGAAGTCTGGACTATCCACAGTAGCCCCAGCTAGGAAGGCCCTAAGCTCAGCCGGTGTTTTGGGCTTTAGTAAGCTCATATAGTTGAACGTTGGTACTCCTGGGATTAGTACTCCGTTCTCACCGCGCTTGAAGTTGAAGGTCCTAGTGAGAGTGGCTCGCTTGGTGTCGTTCTCAAGAGCTTCGGCGAATAAGTCCTTTATGAGCTTACCCTGGTACATAACGTGGTCCCACAGCTTGGTCATATCGATCTCTTTTTCGAAGTCGAATACGTTACCGCAGGCGGGGGATTTCTCCTCGTCTGTACGACGCACGTTAATAGCTTTTCCAGCGATACCGCCGAAGTCTTCGATGCGACTTTGGATGAGCTTTAGGCTGCCCATTTTAGCGGGGAATAGCTTTAACTCATATCGGTTCTTCTTGTTGTCCTTACCCTTCCACTCGGTGCAATCAACAACTGTGAAGTAACCGACGTAGTAGTCCTTGTACTTACCACCCAGATACTTATTGATGGTACCCATAGCGGATTCCATATCTGGGTAGTTTGGGTCGGACTTAGGGGAGGTGAACCAGTTGGTCCAGGATCCGTTAAGTTTAGGGTTGAACTCGTGGACGCAGGCTGGGTTCTCATCTACCCAAATTAGCTGCTTACGGTCGTTCTTCTTCATGAAGTAACGCCTTGGGCCTCTGGAGCTAGCTTGGCGAGCTTCCTCTTCCTGCATTCCGGCAAAGCCGGTGTTAAGCCATCCGCCGTCTGAATTCGAATTTTGGTCGTCGTTGTACATGTACGCTGTCCTGTCTGGTTGAATTGTTTAAAGGTTTTAAGGTTATTAAGAGTTAACTAGTTTTTAAGGATTGGTACTCGATGTATGCGAGTGTAATTATTAGTCGCATAGCTACCAATCGTTGTCAACTTCTGGTTCACCTAATAGTAATTTTGCTTGGTCTAGTGTGAACTTAGGGTTTCCTGGATCTAATCCTTCTGGTGTGTGTACTACCTCAATTGGGAAGTCCGCGCTTTCGAACTGCTGCTTTAAAAGCTCTCCTGCGGTACTACCTGCCTCGTCGCCGTCTGTTAGCGCTACAGCGCTGGAGAACATAGCCTTGAATCTGTCTAGCTGCTGAGGAGTCATGTGGGAACCGTACATAGCTACTGCGCCTCTGTATCCTAGTTGCCACAGCCTAATAACATCGAACTGCCCTTCTACTATGATACCTCTGGGCTTGTCACTAGGTATTGGTGCTCTGGACTTAGGGTCTTCTCCAAATAGTTGAAATCGTCGTTTAAATCCGGTCATGTGTAAATACTTCGGCTTTACGTCTTTATGAATAGAGCGGGCACTTGTAGCCACCAGCCTACCCTTTAGGTCGTAGATAGGGATCATTACTCGATGCGTTCGGGTATCGTACTTCAGCCCCCAGAACTCTACGGTGTAGTCTTCCAGCCCGCGCTCCTCGCCACGCAGGTACGCTAGAGCTTCGGCTGGGAGGTCCTCGTACCTATCCATGTAACCCCTAGGTAAGGCTGGGGCCTCTAGTTTAGGAAGTTTGGCGGCGGGTACGTACCTACCAGCAGCGCTTGGTAGTTTCCTAGGAGGAGCCCAATCCGCGTTATCCAATCTTTCGTACTCTGGGGATACTTTGTTCACGCGACATTCGTTAGTCCACACGAACTTGTAGAGGCCTTGTAGGCTAGGACCCTTATCGTCCCAATCTCCCCATTTAGCGGAAGCTGTAGGAAGCCCTCTCGCGCCCGCGTAGGCGCGAACCAACATATCTAAGTTACCGCTAGAGTACGCGTCTGTAATATGAGGGTAACTACAGTTCCACGTACTGATACTTCGGTCAGCTACAAATACTACAAAGGACGGGGAGTTATCTCGCCCCGAAGAGTGCTCGTGCTCGAATGGGCAGGTTGCCAAAACTTTTGGCCCTGTCACCCTCAAGCTACGACACCCTATAGCGGTTAATAGCTTAGATATGTTGTCGGCATTCAATCGCGGCCCTTAATGTCTTTATCTTCTAACACAGAAAATAGACTGTCGAACATTTGTTCCTTGTTAGATCGTCCTACTTCCCTTTGGTGCTCTACTTCGCGCTTAGCTCCCTTACCCGTGAGGGTAATATTAGAGGCTGGCCCTTTATCGGATCCGTTGGCGAGCATCCCGTACTGCGTTAGTCTAAAGCGAGCTATATTCCACGCGGATATAAACTTCTCCTTTTGTGTTCCGCCTTCAATACCACCCTTCTTCAAGATGGCTATAGTCATGTGTTTAACTAAGATCGGTACTCTATTTTTAGGCATTAGAAGGGGGTATCATCTTTCTCTCCGTCCTTAGTATCGAAGTTTATAGGGTCAAAAGGGGCGGAGGTATCTTCTGAGGCATCACCGCTAGATGTAACCTTCGTTGAGTCTCCAACTGATATTTGGTCAAAGACCATATGGTCCAAGTCCCATTTGGTAGTTACTATCTCCCCCACGCCTTCTCTGACTTTCATTGGATGGAACTCCATAATGCCATCCGCTTTCTGATCGTCGGATTGTACTAGAGCGTATGCTAGGTCGGCGTTCCAACCGGCCACGTCAGTTAGTCCGATGTTACCAAGCTCTGCCGTGCTGGCCATATTAGCTTTAGCCTGTCGGTTGAACTGCATAGTGCAAAGCATAGGAACCCCGCTGGAGTTGGCGATCCTCTTAACTTCGTCGAAAGCATTAGCGGCTTTATCCGTCCTAGTTTTACCTTCCACGCGTAGTAGATAAGCGCCGTCTAAGATACATAGACCGGGAGAGTACTCCTCAACTAAAGCCGTAAATGATTCTATTCTGAAGTCGAAGTTACCTCCAGCTACGTGAAACAAATTATCCTTTAGTAGTTCGTCGCACTGTTCCTCGAAGTACTTCTCCTGCATCAACGATAGATGCCCGGATCTGAAATCGTTATAGTTGAACTTGTATTTTACGGCTAGCATACGCATGGCGATACGCATTCTTGAAATCTCTGTGGTGGCGAACAGCACCTTATGCCCGTTAGCCCAAGCGTGTAGCGCTATCAGCGTGGCGGTCCACGTTTTACCTACGCCCGCTCGCGCTACGAATAGTGCCAAGTCCTGCGGCCACAGACCTAGGGAGGCATCGTTAATACCAGCCCACGGTGTTAGTACACCACGCTCGCCAGCTTTCATACGTTGGTACAGCTCCCATACATCTTTGCTTAGAGTGCCAATACCCTCTACTCCGGACTCGACTGACATTCGATCTCGTCTTATCCCTTTGATGCCTTTCTCAAGTAAGTCCAGAGCTTCTTGAGGTCTACCAGCTTCTAGATGCTGGATATTAGTCTTAAGCATACTCTGCAAAGACTCATGAAGCTGCCTATCCATGACTTGGTCTGCCCACCACAGAGATGGAGCCGCAAGCTCTTCGTCGGAGGATAGTGGATCTGGATCTAGGTCTATACCAGTGTGCTCCTGTACTAGTTTTTTAGTGGGAACGTTGCCGAAGTTGGAGGAGAAATTGATTATGAAGTCGTAGGCGTGTTTACCGTCTCCGCGTAGGTAGTCTGCGGACGGTAGCTTCTGACGCATAGCTCTTACAGCGGTTATACCTTCTCGTAGAATTGCGGATACTAATCCTTTGTCGTAATCCATCTATTCTGAGTCTCCGGTCTTCTTACCCTGTAGTAGTTGCTTCATGTGTTTCTTTCTTTTGCGTATAGCCTCTTTAGGATCTGGAGCGTGCACGGCCAGTAACCTAGACTCTGTTGCTTTTAGGAAAGAGCTAAACAAAGACTCCTGCATCATGTCCATAGGGGATACACGACTAGTGACTACAGTTAGCCTGTGCTGTTGGGCTCTAGAATTTATTAGCCTCTCAATCTCCACGAGGTTGAAGGCTTTCGCTTTAGCCTCCGCATCCGCCTTATCCAACCCGTCTAGTATCAAAAAGTCTACTTCCCTAGCTCTTTGCATAAGGGATATCCCGGATACGAACATAGCGTGGTTGAACAGACTTTCTCTTAGGTCCCAAATGGTTATGAACATGGAGGTCTTGTAACGCTTTCTAGCCTCCTTAGCTAGGATCGCAGCTGCTGCGCTCTTCCCTGAGGAGGGTTGACCCCAGATTAGTAGTCCTACGCGTTCATCGAACATGTCGCGCATGTTAGCTACGTAGTTCTCTAGTGTTTCTCTAAATTCCTCATTCGTTACGTCTGATATTTCTAGGCCTAGAAACTCCTGGGGTAGGAGCATTAGGCGCATATCGTTCCCTGTTAAATCTCTAGGTTTGTCGTAGAAGTCCAAGTCTCTCTATTTCTTTCTGATGCTTCTCAAATTTATCCTCTAGCTCTTCTGGTGGTTCGGAAGCATCTGGGTTAGCAGCCCACCAGTCCTGCCACTCTCGCCACACCTCAGACACTTTGCTGTACTTAACGGCAGCAGGTACTAGGGTGGCGTGTATGCCGAGCAGGTAGCCGACTGAGGGTACATCAGGAGCGTTCTTAAGTTTAACTAAAATTTGATTCCACTCGTTAAGTGCGTAATTGAACAAGCCTTGAATCATAGGGCCGTCGTATTTTTGTACCAGTTGCATAGTCTGCCCTCGCTCCTTCCCTCCCCACTTAGCTAGCGGTGCTTCTGGGAAGTTAATTTTGTAATGCTTTCTCCAAACTCTTTCGAGAAGAGATATCGCAGGGTCGGGACCCGTGATGGTTTTACTACCAGCCATGTTGAGTACCTTGGCTTCGCGTTCCTGGGTTTTACGTAGACTAGCGTCGGAGGTAGATCCGGCTATAGCGCGCGCGGCAGCTATGACCGCCTCGGTGGGCTTGACGCGGCGCGTCACGGGCGCGTAATTTATATTACGTTCTGTGGTTGGTAATTCAGACTTTCCGACAATTCCAACTTCTTGGCCCCCTCCGCTACGCTCCGGTGGCGAGATGCCGGTTCGTAGAACCCCTGGACTTTCTCTTTTTGAGTTATTTTCTTCAAAGTTTTCTACTTGGGAGTTATCTACTTCTTGTAACGTCTCTGAGATGTAAGCAATACGTCTGTCAGATGTATCCATTACGTCTGTAGGATGTATTACTTCCGTCTCTGAGACGTAAGACATACGTCTGTCAGATGCATCTTCCTCAGCTTCCAACACCGCTAACATGATCTCCGCACGCTTGTCCACGTCAATGTCGCTTATACTGTCTAGGCCTGCTCTAGTTGCATAAGTCCTTAGTATGTTAATACTATTTTCAGCGAAGGCGTTAGCGTATAGCTCCTCTACGCGCTTACCTTTGTCGTTCAGATGCCACGTTCCTGTCTTATACGTCGTCTTATTTTTAACCCCAACAGTCTCGATTATTCCGAACTTTTTTAGACGCTTTATCTCACGAGAAACCGTAATTTTTGATAACCCTGTCAACTCTGCTATTTTTGACTGCCCTACTTTGGATCTACAGTCACTCCCATAGCGCTTATTTCCCCTCCAAGTGAACCTATAAATTACGTCCCACACGACAACTCCTTGGGCTCCCAGGACGGCATACAAACCAGAGTCAACCCATATGAAGTCTTTACGGATGAAGAAACTATCCGTGTCTTTATCTTTATCGGCGTCCTTTTTAGTCATTTTGTCTTTCCTGATATAGGACGTCACGACAAATCCTAGTGGCCACTTCCACAGGTACATCCTCGGGGTCGTCGTACCCGTTCTCGTAGGCCCACTTACATACTTTGTGGTGTATACCTAAGACGTAAGCTACTCCGGATATACACTCTATTTTTCCTATCGTGCCATCCACGTAAGAGCTTAGGTTATAGCGCTTAGATCCCTGCTGCTCTGGCGACTTCTCTATGACAACAAAGTCTACGGTCTCCAGAAGTTTTAAAGCTTTGCTCACGGCACCTTTAGACAGCCCCGTGCCCTCCACTACTTCATCTACTCTTAGCTCCGCCACACGTCCCTTAGGCGTCTTGTACGAGTACGTATACAGGTATTCATACACTGCTATGGTGGGAACCCCTAACTCGTGTATGACCCTGGATTCGTACCACTCGTAGCTCTTATGTACGCTCTTATCGTCTAATATCACTGAACCTCCTAGAATTGCCCGACATCTAAATCGTCCTTCTCGTCCGACATGGGTATCATTTCTACCACCCTAACGGACGCACCACTAGGAACAACCGCCACAGTGATGTCCTGGCCCGTGGTGACCCTGTTGAGCGCTTTGGTGATATCCTCCACCCACGACCCCGAACCCAGCCCTGAGGGCGTCTCAGCGATTACCAGGTACTTCTTATCTCCTATCTCCCAGTGCTCGGTTTTGTGGCCCTCCACTTGATGTGTTCGTGTGACCGTAGCCTCAAGGTGCACGGACCTAACTTTAACCTTCTTGTGGAACTCCTCGCGTAGTAGCTGGATCTCCTTAGACGCCTGCTCGCGAACCTGCGTGACCTGCGCCTCTACGCGCGAGAGCTTAGCTAGCAGCGCTTCGTTCTCCCTCTTTAATTTATCGTAGACGGATTTTTCTACGTAATTATCTTCTTCTTCTTTTTGTTTCACTGGTTTCTTTTTCCATGGGTGTTGGCCGGGTGTATTTCTGCGCTCTTCAGGGGGAGCCAGGTGTTGCAATTCCTTAAGGGGGATCCACCTAAGCGGGAACTTACGATTGTTATTAGCGTAGTCGCCATAGAGCATGGGATCGGCGCCATTCATTCTGATCCCACCAGATATGGTCCCGCCTCCCTTCACTTTGAAGTTGAAGAAGGTCTTACCAGGGTTGCCGGTGATAACCATTCCCCCATCTGATTCTTCTTTGTAATATAGATTAGGGTCTATGGATAATACGTTGTAACCCTCAGGAAGACTTCCATGCTTAATAGTCATATATTTGTCCTTAGAACAGAACGACCTCGGAGTCGCTCGGCATCTCACATATATCGTCCGTACTAGTGCCTAGCATTAGTACCGCTTTAGCCTTAGCTAATATTTTTTGGTTGGCTGATACCGTATAGACTGGATAGTCCACGCTGTACCCCCTCTTGTCGCTGACTTGTACAGCGGATCTGTTAATACACCCTTTACAGGTCGGTCCTATCAAAGCCCCATCTACTGGCTCTATCCAGAAGTATCTGGAAGCCTGCTTTTTACACACGGGACACAGGAAGCGCTTTTTTTCCTTCTTCACGGGCCTTCTGTTTCTGGCAGCCGCTTCGTAGTCCGCCACAGTTAAAGGTACATTTTTATACGCCTTAACTATGTGCCTGCTAATAGACCTAACTATGTAGTCCTTAGCTACCCAACTTTTAGGAACCTCATTTATCAATGAGGCACTCTCCACAAAGGTGTCCTCCCCGCAGTCCGGGCAGGTACCATATGGTCCAATGGGCACATAGACCGCCATCTAACCCCGCTTTAGGTAGTCCATAAAACTAGTGGCTACCAGCTTAACTAGGTCGTCCCCTAGTTTGTCCTCACTCATACGACTCCAGTGCTTACGCCCAAACATCTTGGTCATCTTCTTATCGTCAATAGCATCGCCGATAATAACTCCCGTGACGTTGATACCTTTAGTCCTGGCGCCTCTTACCTCTTCTCGGGTTTTGTCGCTTAGCCACTCGTTAGAGTACCACTCCCCGTTTAGCCCAGTGAATACCGGTTCACCGTCTGTAGTTACTACCATGTACTTAGCCTCATTGCCCATCTCCATAAACCTAGAGCCTACTTGAACAGCAAGGTGAAGCGGGGTAGTACCTGTTACTCGACTCTTAGGAGAATCGAATATCTCTAGTTTAGGGTCGAATCTAGAGATAGCGATCTGTCCGCTTTCTTGGGAATTCCATCCCCAGATACGAAGGTCCACGAAGGGGTAGTTAAGAGCCCTAGCTAGGATGCGACACGCTCTTTCAGACTGTGTCTTCTTATCGCCCCACATTGAGCTAGACCTATCCACTAGTACTAGCGCCTGGAACCCGCGCCCGCGCGACTCCTGTTTGTAGCATGGTGTGGGGTGACCAGTAGCGCGCCTCTCTATGTACGAGGCTACATCTATAGAAAGTCCTTGGTCCTCTAGTACGTATTTTCTACGCCCCATTACCCTGTTGAACACCGCACGCAGTCTTTTTACCGCCGCTGCGTCTTCGGGAAGGAATTCAGTCCTAGCCTTATCTACGTCTTGTTCCCTAACATCTAGGAACACCACCTTAGCGTCAATGTCTTTACGCAGCCAGCCGTCTGTAGTTAGGCCACCGCCATCCAAGAGAGACTTTTGCGCCTTATCTACCACATCCGACATCTGCTTAGCTGAATCACCTAGGCACTTAGATACATCCCCGGAATCGTGGATATCTAGTTTGAGCGCATCCGCCACCGTCTTATTGGCTTTGCGGATCTCCCCTCTACCTTTTGTGTCCGACTCTCGGACGTCGTTAATCTTGTTGTCTATATCCTTAGGAAGGTTACCTAGAGCGTTGATAAGCTCTTGCAGTGCGTCTGCCCGCTCTTTCGGAGTGGCATCTACTTTAGGTGGGGTCCATAACCCGTCATTAGGCATGTCCCCCGGCTGGGGATCCTGGCTAGGCCTTTCTGGGGTTTCCTCTCCCTTGTTCTCTCTGATAATCTCGGATACAAGATTAGCCACCAGCCACTTACTAACCATGAGAGTAGCTTCAAACCCTCTGCACTCGACCTTATCTAGGGCCTCCTGCATGAAAGGTACAAACCGGCTTAGGGCCCCATCAGACGGATCCCAGCCGCCTTCCATGTACATGTACATGTTGCACACGCCTTCGTGCTCTTGGATGTTAGCGGTTAGTTCCTTATCCTGCTCCTTAATGATATCGAAGCTTCCAGGGTACAGTAGTCCCCACAGTGAATTAACCCGGTGGTCCTCTGTAATACCAATTATACGACTCAGGCCCTTACGTAGGGACGCTAAGCTGTCTTCAGATACAGGCACCCCTGCCTGGTTCATGATCTTCGATATCCTATCTGTGTATTCCTTAACAAAAAGGCCGTGAGCCATAGGGTCCGACTCGAAAAGTACGTGAGCTAATTCGTGCTCCAGATGCTGGTAGTACATAGGGTCCCCAAACGGGATACCTATTTCCTTACCATCTGTGTACGCGTTAGTAGCTTCTTTCAACAGTAACCTCTTCCCAGTGATACCGGAGAAGATGTCTGTTGTCTTGTGTGCTACTTTACGGCGTTTAGCCCCAGCAGCGTCGTCCTTCATTGTGCGGCAGCTCTCTTACCCATGAGCTTAACCCCACGGATAGCAGACTGCACTCGATGGATGTATGTGTCTCGATCTCCATCCTCGAACTTACCTGTAGACATCCATAGTCCGTCCTCCAGTCCGACGTTAGCGATGTCCTCAAGGATCTGCACTACGTCACGAGGCGACAGCTGGTACTCCAGCGCTGTATCCTGCTGAGTCTCAGTAGCTAGGGTTAGTACACCATCTACAACCTCGGAAGCGGGCAGGTGCTTAGCCGATGCTACTACGATCTCTTTGAGATCTTCAACACCAGGGTAATCCAGAGGTAGCATTCTAAAGCGGGACTTTAGGTCCTCGTTTAGTTGATAAACACCTCCGTATACCGACGTATTCATAGTACCGACGATCCACAACTTGGCTCCAGGCTTTAGCTTGAATACGCGTTCCGCTTCGGGGACCTCGATCTTGTTACGGAAGTCGGCCGCAGCGTTAAGCACTTTCTGCATCTGAGGCGTAAGAGAGTTGATCTCCTCTAGATTCAAAACGCAATGCCCCACTTCATTGGCTATTTCGTAGGCTGTTGTTAGAGGGCCTAGAATGAACGGTGATTGGTCTCCCCGTAGTAGGAAAGTACCAATTAGGTGAGATCGCCTAACATCCTCCGAGCAATCGAAGGTAATGACAGGCACGTCGTTCTTAGCGCACCACGCCGCCACGGATAAGGTCTTTCCGATACCCTTAGGGCCTACCAAGATACAGTTAGCCTTGTACGCGATCTTGTCATACAGCCCCTGTAGTCCGTAAGTATCTACGTACTTAAGGTTTTTGTCTGCTTTGTAATCTTCTGCTGTAAGTCTGATTAAATCCATAACCCTATTCCTTCTTGTCCTTGTCGCCAAAGGCTAGAAGCCCGCGACTTTCCGATTCCTGGTTTGCTCTGTCTAAAATTAGCTTTAGCTCCTGCGATGGCTTAATTACCAAGGTCCAGGAGTACTTATGGCATGACTCCACCTCTTCTTCGGTGAGACACCCTACTTCTACCAACTTCTCTACCTTAGACGGGTTTATTGTCTTAACGACCTTAACCACCGTCTTATCGTCGTAAACTCTAGACTCCTCTATACCCTTGGCGTCCACTAGCTCTGCTAGTCGGTCCGCATTAGCGAATCTCTTAGTAGTCCTACTGCGCGTCACGCTATGGTCGCGCACACTAGTCTTAGTACCTCCTGTTTTAGTAGCCTTCCCAGCCTCAATTATCTTTTTGTCCTCCAGGATACGATCTCGTAGAGATACCCGACGAGCTTCTAGCGTATCCGCTAAGGACTTGACGATAGCATACGCCTCCACAGCCTCTAGGGGCGACAACTCCCCAGGGTTAGTGTGGAGTATATCCCCGCTCGCTAGCGCGCGTATCTCCTCTTTGAACTTAACTAGCTTTGTATTGTCTGACATTGAGCAGCACTCTATTAAACAATGGGTGTATTGTCAACCCTAACTATTTTTTAACAGGAAGTCGTTGGTTCAACACACGCTTAGGCTCAAAAGCGTCGCACTGTTTGGCCACCATAGAACTCCAGAAGCACGCCTTACCTGCCATGCCTGGTCTATTACTAGTACACACACCTTGGCACTCCGAGGCTGTAAAGTTTGTGGGAACCTCTGCGTTTAGGTTCATGCATGGGTGTCCTGATATTTTTTTAGCGGTCATACGAGTCTTCTTTCTAATAGGTAATATAGGGGCGCCGGAGAAATCTAAATCCTCGTCGTCCAACATTTTGTAAACAGCGTCAACAGAGTCTTGCCTAGAAGTACTACCCTTTTTAAGGTGTACTAGGGTTTGTTGGGATACCCCGCTGTTCAGTGTATCCCGCGCCCACTCCATTAGGGTCTTCCCATTCCTGTCTGCATCTATTTTGTAGACCTGTAACTCCACAGGGCTAACCCTAGTAGTCACAGACTCAGTTAGTAGGAACGGGTTCTTGCTACTCTTCTTCAGTATCGCCTTCAGGCGTTTCCACAGTGCTCGAAGTTTGTTCATCTGTACTTTCCGGCCCTAAGGCCACGTCTCTCCAATACGCTAAGCGTAAGGAGCAGTCCACGAATCGCTCGCACTCAGTACAAGATGACACATCCTGCATCTGCATACACTTAGCAACTTTCTCTTTTCTTAGTTGGAAGTCGTACGCTTTAGTTCCTTTAACGAACCCCTGTAGCTCGATAAACGTCTCTATCTCGTCTAGGATCCTACTCACTTTACGTCTTTAGATAGGCGTCTCATCTCGTCCATAACAGACTCAGGAGTGCCTATAGCCCTATTAAAGCACGACTTATGGAATACTCCCCACTGCGTTGCCTCAGTTAAGGGCTGCGCTCCGGCGTACTTACCGGTTGACACATTAGCAGCGTCGGCCTCGTTTTCGATTAACTCTCCGCACTTTGCACATCTTGTACTACTCACTTGTTACCCACTCCCTAGGTTTTAAAATAGCGTGCCATTTATCTACAAACTCCGAGTGCTCGCGCTTAGTCGGGAAGTGCTTGGCAGACACGGCCAGTATTGATTCGTTATTAGGGTATGGGGCCGATATAAGATCTTGAAGTGCCAATACATCATTAGCCGTTAAGAAGCACCCGTTAAGGCGGTAGTCCTCGAAAGCCTCGTAGGCTAAAGGCACCACAGGCTTAATGAGACCGGCCATAGCCTCTCCAAATACTCGTATCTCCTTCTGCGCGTGCGGGTGTAGGCGAAGCGCCAAGAAGTGAAATAAGTTATGTAGATCTATCTTCCAGATCCACTGAGTATACGTGGATAGCGGCAAGTTGGCTCTAGCTAGCTCCCGCGCCATACCAGCATCGATCCTATCCTGGTAAAGATCGAAGCTAGCCCTAGCCTCGTTTGCAAAATCGTCCCTCCAGTAATCTGGGTTGTCCATAACAGAGTCGTCGCGACCCTGCTTGTTTTTACCGGCTTGCAGTTGGATGTCTTCTAGCTCTGGTACGTAGAACTCATGTGGCATCTCAGAGTACCGTCCAGACATCTCGTTAACACTAGCGGTTCGGTGCCGAATCCACTGCCTAGCTACGAAGATAGGCATCTTACACCTGAACTTGAACTCGACCATCTCTAGTGGGGTAGTGTGGCGGTGCCGCATGAGGTACCTGATAAGTCCTCGATTCTCTGATACAGCCCTTACGTTCTCACCTGAGATAGATACGCGCGCCGCATCGACGATAGCGTCGTCGTCTCCCATAACGTCTACTAATTGAACAAAGCCTTGATCTAGGCACTTTATCTTTTCTGATGATTTCATTATCCTTTTATCCATCCGGCTACTATTTGGAGGTCTTTCCAAGCCCCTGCTTTATGCTCTTTACTACGAAGTAGGTATGAGGGGTGATAGGTAGCACGCAGGGGTATTTTAAGTCCTGCTTTTTTGTCCTTCCACTCCAACCATCTACCTCTAAGATCTTTTAAACTCTTTTGTGAGTTAGCTAGGGACTGCGCGGCCGTAGCACCTAGCGCTACTATAACCTTAGGTTGCACTATGCGTAGTTGCCCTGTCAGGAACACATTACACGCGGCTACCTCTTCCGGTTCTGGTGTCCTCGTATCAGGAGTTCGACAACTGACAACGTTGCACAGATACACGTCTGCCCGGGTGTAACCCATAGCCTCTATCATTAGATCTAACAACTTCCCACCGTTACCGGCGAAAGGAGATCCAATGTCGTCCTCAGCTGCCCCTGGACCCTCTCCCACAAAAGCTATGTCTGGAGAGTCCGCGTTACCTATACCGAACACGGAGTTTAGCCTGCTCTCATGAAGTTCGCACTTCTGACACATAGCTGCCTTGTCCCTTAACTCCATAAGGCTAGATTCGTTCCCCTGTATCCTCATATCGGACTCAGGAAAAAGAGAAAGTTTCCTATCGCTCACGTAGAACCAATACCAAAGTAATACTGTGTTGTCAAAGTATCGTTGACTCACACACGAAGCCGTCATCTGTAATAGTCACCACAACACGATCTTTACCGATGAGTTCGGGAAACTCTTCGTGGTCTTCTTGGGTGGTATAGAACAGATAACTCAGCTCGTCTGGTTCGTCGTCGGCCCACCCGTCCAGACCCTTTTCCCAGAAGTAAGGCACGTACGCGGCCTCGCCTTCAAATTTACCTCTGGTGGTGATCCTACCGTCAACCACGTCAAACGCAGCCTCTATGTCCGCTCTGGTATTCATAGCGTTAAAAACATCTTCCATATATTGTCTTTTAGATTCGGTCATACAAAGCCTTTAGCCACTTAAGCTGCTTAGTAGATAGAGGTTTAGTCCCCCTATCTCTCTCGAACTCTGAGCGCATGTCCTCTACAAACTCCACCTCTTTAGCTGAGTAGGAATGCGCCCGCGCCATCTCCTCCTCTAGGGCTACCAACCATAGGTCTATGTCGGAGCGTAGCGTAACGTGGTAAATTTCGTTACCGCTCTCCTTTAGGACTCGCTCTAGCTTTAGAAACGCGCTGGACGGTACTAACCCCGTCGTAACGCAGTGGATGTATATATCCCTAAGCTCCGCCGCCAGAGCGGTCTTCTCCGCTTGAGTTAGAGGCGACATTACCGCCCTCGTCGCCTATCTCTCTTGCTCTGTTTCTTATTTTTCTTAGACTTCTTTGGAACTTTAGGTACTGCCCATGTTTTGGCCCAGTTGTCCGCAGAGTCAACGTCCTCTGAGTCATCAACGTAAGTCCGAAACATGTCGTCCTCGTCCACTAGCGACATGTGCCCCAGACCCCTTAGTTCTTCGGTCTGAGGGTCCGTGTAGTCCCCCCAACCGGAGTTAGTGGCATCCATACGGGCGATACGATCCTCCCGATCTCGCTCCTGTTGCATGAGCTGAGAGTGTAGGTCCCGCTCGAAGTCGTCCTCTTCAATTTCTCGAAGAGCCTCGCGCTCGAACCTAAGAACAGGCTTAGCCTTGTAGGCGTCCGCTTTAGCTCTCTTGTCCTCCAGTTTGTGCTCGGCCCCGTACATGGTGGTCCACACGTCCATGTAAAGATCAGCGCGCTCTTTACCCTGCTCGTGCTTAACTTCGTCCTTGAAGTTAGAGTAGGTAAGGTCTGACACCATCTGGACCAGCGCCGCAGAGAAGCAGCACTTATCTACGTACCCCCGGTAAGGGTAGTCCCGCATAGGGAGGTGAATAGTTTCAGACAGCTCCGGCAAGTACTTTTCCCGAAGAACCTCAAGGTCCTCGAATACCCGGGCGCGTACTTGGATAGTACCTTCCGGCAGATTGTACTTACTCGGGTTCTGCACCTGAGTAGCTGAGAAAAATCCTACTGTTGTAAAAAGCCACATTTGTAATCTCCTTGGTTAGTTGTACAAGAAGAATGTATCAAACTAGACTAGTATAGTCAAGAGTATAACTCTTCTAGAGACTCCACGCTGGTAACCCTGTAGTTAACGTGGACTCCCTCGCACTTCTTGCACTTTTTAGACGGTATGGCAGCTACGTATATACGCCCGCACCCTTCGGCTATATAAACCTCGGGGTACTCGCGCAGTAGTGGCGTTACCAACACTTTTAGTATCTCTATATCAACGGTCACTGGTCATCCTTTTAACAATTGCTTGAGCTAGCATCCGGATCTTCTCCTGCTTAGACTTATTTTTAGGCAGTACCCCTTTGTACACTTTAGCGGGTGTGTCCTTCAAATTGTCTAAAAGCTTAGAAGTAGCGCCGTGACCACACGTACCGCACACCCGTTTACCCACGTAAGTACGTGTCCACTTCCTGCGCGGCTATAGTCTTCGCCGAATCTAGGTCTCTACAGACCCCGTGCTTCTTGCGATTCCCATCTACCAATATAGCCCACGACGAGCTATTGCCTACTTTGCTAGCAGTAACGACTACCCCCTCTTTGGGGACTGCGATAAAGCGATCTTTTACTTCCGTCCATTCTAGTTTTGCCATAGAACGGAATATAGCACCCTAGAACTCAGTCGTGAATAGAAAGAGTCCTAGAGTGCTATATTGGTTGCCTAGTTTACGCCCTTCGGGGGATCGAAAGGGTAAACCGTATCGCTGGGGCTCTGGGGATTTAACTCCTTTTGCCAGGCTTGCGCCATCATGTCTCTAAACTCCTCCGGCCCCCCACCCCAATCCAGGGTGATTCGAGCCGCCAAGTGGCACAGTGTTCTAGCAAACCTACGCGCGTGGGATACGTCTCTGTGTGCTACTAATGTGTCGGCCACGCGCCTCAACGCGGGCTCTACCTTCTTCTGAATCTCAGCGCGTGTCATGTCTCTAAGTTTTAATACGTCCATAACTCTCCTATACTACGGGTTCTACGAATACAACAGCGTGGGTCGGAGTAGTGCCACCCGGAGGGGTCTCGTACATCACCCACTCGACATATATCACTCTGTGCATTACGACATCTTGGTTCATGCCCACGAAAGTGAGTTTATCCCCCTCCCTAGGAACGTCCCCTGTAAAGCTTTGCAGTACTACCCCTACTAGGTTCCTAACAGTATGCATTGTGCGATCTCCGCCTCCCCTTACAGGGAGACTTGCTCCCCGTAGTGCTTAGCCACAAGCGCCTCGACAAGGGCTTTGTGGGCTTCATCGACTTCCCACACCTTCTCGGCTTTGTTCCATCGGCGGTCTTGCCAGCAAGAAGCTTGCTCGACTTCAGCTTTCAGCTCCAAGAAGAAAGCCTTGCAGTAGGGGCTAGAGATTTTGTAGACCGTACCAGACTTGGTGACGATGACCTTAGGCTCGGCCACTTCGGCAACTTCCACCTGAGCTTCGGCGACTTCCGCTTTGCTAGCGAGGTGACTGGTAGCGCCTTCGAGTGCGTCCGTAAGGCCGCTGTTCTTAGGCCAGTGCTTCCAGATGGCCATCTTGAAGGCCTCAGCAGCCTCAGCTGGTACGCTCCAGCACTTGTCGGCGCCGTGGTACTTGCGACCCGGGATAGCCTTAAGGGTAGCGTTACCGGCTTTGTTGCGCGGACCCTTGACGAACAGGCGACCGTTATCGAAAGTGATAAGAGCCTCGCCCTTAGCGGCGTGACCTTTGAGAAGCGAGGCCAGGCTCAGGTACCCGAGAGCCTCCACTACGTTGATAAGCACGTCGCGCTTAGCGTTAGGAAGCGGGAAAGACAGAAGGAACTCGACTCTACTACAGGCTTTACGCCAGTCCTTGTTATCGGTCTTCTGGAGGTCCTTCTCAAGAGCCTCAACAGTGCTGAGAGGCTTCTCAGACAGGCCCTCTTTGTCAAGTTGAGCTAGAAGGAAGCGCGCCATAAAAACGTCCGCAGGAATGAGAGCCGCGAGTACGTGGTTCTGCATTTTACGGCAGATCGGACCGATTCCGTAGTTTTTAGAAGCGGCGTCCGTGAGACCGAGACCGCAGTAAGAGCATTTACGAACTAGCATGATTTTCCCCTTTTCAGTGGTTGGCATCCCCGCCAACAAGATAAATGTATCAAGCTACGTGGGGATGGTCAAGAGTATTTGATGCTGCTGAGTCTTTTTTCTTCCAGCAAAAAGCCATGCACGCCTTAGTGTCCTCGTATCGAGGGGCTCCACACCTACACGGGCCTACAGCGGCTATGTTATTAGCGGCTCGATATACTTCTCGTGCGAGATCCAGCATGCGGCCTACTATGGCCTCAGTGGTTCCTACACGATTCACTCGTGAGAACTTAAGCTTGGTGCCGTTGGTGTTTCCCGAAGAGTTCGTGTATACGAGCGAGGCGCGAATAGCGTCCTTACCACACGACACGACTTTACCGGCGCCTACTTTAGACGACGTGAAAACCCTAACGCTCAGGCTGGGGTTGTGATGGTTTCGGAGGTCGTAAACAACCTCCTTACCGGACAGGCTCTTAGTAAAACCCGCGTTCTCTAGAGCGCTATGAAGGACTTCGGAGGGTACTGGATTGAACTTGGCCATGAGAAGACCATAGCAAGCACACTAAGGATAGTCAAGACTCATCATCCTCAGTATCACAGTCTTCTTCTATGTCCTCGCACAGCAGCGCCAACTTGTTGTGTTTCCTAGATAGCTTTTCTATCATACTCAGGCGCTTAACCAGCCACGCTGGGTCCAGGCCCTCAGATTCTGACTTCTTCTTCCTTGCCATGTAGTACCTTCCCATCTAGTAGAGCTTTTACTACGCCCTTCCAAAGGCGCTCCATTAGAGCTACGTGTCCGTAGGCTCCGTCTCCTCCGCCGAAGTGAGCAAACTCGTGTACTAGCGTAGCAACGGTCTCCTCCCTATCAACTAGGATCTTTTTAGCTAGGAAGATATTACCTTCTTTGAACTGACCTAGCAACGTATCAGATCTGAAGTCCACTACGTGGATCAGCTCCATTATGTTAGCCCCGTCTGGGAAGTCTTCGATACTCTGAATTAGCCTAACACTGAGGTCTACATTAGCCTTTTCTTCGACGCCCAGCTCGTACCAAGAGTACGTTTTAGTGACGGCCTTACGGAGGGACTCTTGTATATCGACCAGCGAACCCTGCTTGCGCTCCACTACCAACCGGAGCCGCTTAGAAGTAACTACGCCCTTACGCCCCAAGTGCTCCAGCTGCTTACTCTGCTCCAGGTTATCCACTGGGACAGCGCTGTCACCGTGCATGGCTGCGAATTTAGCGGCAACCATATTAACAGTAGCCTCGTTAAGGTCCCCCACGTTGTAGTCTGTAAAGCCTGCTAGGTCGGATGCCTCATCCTGTAGTAGCGAGAAGAACGATTCGAATAGGGTGTCGGGATCTTTGTTCACAGCCTCTAACCAGATGCGAGCGTTCTCCCAGCCCTTATCCCACGCGCTAACCATCTTACGGTCTCTATCTACGCTAGCGTAGGTGTAGTCGTAACCGTACTCGGCCTTCGGGTCAAACTCTACGAAGATACCCTTAACGTATAAGCGTCCTTTTAGTCTCGGGCTTAGAAGAAGTTTACCTCTAGGTGTTTTAATAAACTCCTCGGACGGAACCTCCCCTAGGAACATAAAGTTACATCGGAACTCCTCCCACTCCGCCTTAGTAACCTCTACCTCGAACTGCACTCTATTCTGAAATTTGCGGCCACCTGTGTACTCAATCCATAGTACGTCCGCGTCGAAGCTCTTAGACGCAGCTATTACGGGTTTCCACACTTGGTCCCCCGTTCTGATTTTCACACTTCGCCCAGCACGCGCTAGCGCTAGGAGCCCTAGATCCAAACCTTCTCCGAACTGGCCGATTAGGTCGTCCTTACCTAGTTTAGACGTGCGCCCTAGCAGTAGGGACTCTAGGGGGATAGTGGTACCCTGATTAGTTACTAGAAGTTTACCTTTTGAATAAGTAACAGATAATTTAGCTTGGTGTTCAGTCTCGGCGTCCTTACCGTTCTGCACAATCTCTCTGACGCCCTCCCAAACACCCCAAGTTGGGAGATAACTGGACTCGATACTTAGTTCTTGTTTTGCCATTCGTGCGACCCTACCAATCCACTAACGCATAGTCAAGACTATTGTCTATCTGTTACAGAAAGGATAGCCACTGAGGTAGCGATCCCTAGAACAACACCTCCCACAACTCCCAGTGGAAACTTATTGTTGTCAAACCAGCTAGGTTGCAAGTCCTCGATAGCCTGACCCGCTAACTTTAGGCGTTCCTCGTATAGCTCTCGGTGCGCGGACCAGACCATGCGGTCCGACTCGTATGTTTTGCGCAGCTCCCGGTAGCGTATACGGTACAACGCCGCTCGATACGCCCTCTCCTCTGATATCACGATACCCGATTCTACAGGGCAGGGACTAGGCGCGCCTGTCTCGGGTGTACCACTAGCATCTAGACACTCCCCTTTCTCAATAGGAGCCACCCAGTCGCCCTTTGGTATATTATCGGGGATAGGTTCAACAGCGGGGTCCGGGGGCAGCTCACGGGACTCTACGCGCTTTATGACGCTGTCCGGAACTGTGGGAACTTGAAACCTAGGTCCGGCGCAAGCACCTAGAGCTACGGATACCATAACGATGTGTAGTAATTTCATAGTACCCGTCTACCCTGCGGGATAGTAATAGTCAAGACTACTCGACTAGTTCGTGATATATAGACTAAATGAGTTTAATCGTAGAAATAAGAGCAGCTGAAGGCGGCGCAGACGCCAAACTCTTAGTCCAGGACCAATTCGCTATTTACGCGAGACTGGGAGACCGGAGGTCTCTTTAGCCTAGAGATCTTGGAAGACCGGCCCGGCCTCCTCGTATTTAGAGTAGAAGGCAAAAAGGCCGCAGCCACGTTTGCCAACGAAGCTGGGGGACATCGTTGGCAGAGAATCCCGCCCACAGAAAAAAGGGGTAGGGTACAGACAAGCACTATAACGGTAGCGGTTTTATCCGTCCCCACTTCAGTAGAGTGCAACCTTCCCGAAAAGGATATAAGGATAACTACGTGTCGAGGTTCCGGGGCTGGAGGACAGCACCGCAACGTCACAGACAGTGCTGTTCAAATACTGCATATACCGACAGGCATAATGGTACGCAGCGAGTCTGAAAGATCTCAGTACCTAAATAAGGACATGGCTCTAGAAGTACTACGCGCGCGTATACAGGCCCGCGAGCGCGACCGCGCATACGGGGAACGCCGGGATAAACGCAAGCAACAGATAGGATCTGGCATGCGCGCGGATAAGCGTAGAACCATAAGGGTTAAAGATGGAACCGTTAAGGACCACCTAACCGGGAAAAGTTGGGACTACAAAAAGTATAGAAGGGGGGATTGGGACTAAATAGCCTGCATCCTAGGTATGAGCCCAGGGCTCTTGGGCTTCTTCTTAATTTTCCTACTAGAGGTAGGGATACTACTATCCTCCCACCTCGGTTTATGTGCGGGGCGGCTACTAGCGTTCTTCCTTTTGTGTGCCTCTTCGTAGCCACAACTTTGACAGTATATGACGACATGAGAATCGGTTTCGTGTAGATCCGCCGCTCGGTAGTTACAAAAATGGTTCGGGCAAGTAGTGTGCAATCTAGTCCTCTCAAAAGAGAAAAGGGAGTGAAGCTGTTTAGCCTCACTCCCCATAGTACCCCGTGTTTAAGGTATTCTCTATATGCCAACTTCGCCGGGTATCTGCTATGATCTAGGACCTACTCGGACGCAGTAATAAATGTTCCGATTGGGCAGCCTACTATGGTTAGCCCTGGGTTAACTTCTCCGTTAGCTCGGGCTTGTGTGCACATGGAGGCCCACGCTTCCGCATCGTCCGTGCAGAACATAGCTTTAGCTCCGGTCTTGGCTTCGATGCAATACCACTGAGATCCTTCAGCTAGTAGTTCCGCCCTGCCCTGATTCTGGCCCTCGACCAGTCCGGTAGCTACTCCGTCCGCTCTACCACTATCTAGTCCTACGCGATGTCCCATAATGGGTAGCAGCAAAAAGCTAGCCACCAGTAGTACTGTCATTACAATCTTACGCTTCTTACTCATACAAGTTCCTTTGGGTTGTGGGGTAGAGTTGGCGGAGGATTCCGCCTGCTCTTATCGTCAACAGCTTTGGCCGCTCTACACACTTGGCACCTACAACCTTTTTGGTAACGCCACAAAGCTCCGTGAGGGGACTCCGGTATAGCGGAAACAGTCTTTTCTAGATGACAGTTGTAACATAGAACCTGACACTTAGTCAGTTCCCTATCACGCCGCTCAGAGGCCCAAGACCATATTCTATGACTAACTTTAGTACTAGGATCAGTATGGTCCACCTGTAGTTCCTTGTCGGATCCACATTTAGCGCAAGGTCCGTTCTCCGCTAGCCATTTGGACCTATTTTTTGCATACCAATTTCTTTGGTATTCACGTTGTTGTTCTGGGTCTTTATAGGGCACAACTAGAACACTTTAACCTATCCGGAGACGTAGGTCTAACACGACTTTCCGTATGGCCGCATTCTAGTTTACATATCCACTCCAGAGAAATAGTTATTCTTTTACCCCGATAGGACACGCATTCTCCAGCTACGGCCTCTACTACTCGCTTTTGCATGTTCCCTCCACTACTGTGTGGTACGACCCCGGGGACACGGCCCAAATACCCACATCGCAACCTAGTCCTAGGTTCATACAGGTTTCTTGTCCCAAATCTAGCAGGGCCACAGTGTCAACTCCACAATCTGTCCTAGCTGTAACTTTGTAAGTACACACACCGTAGCTGGTATATGTCACCTCTACATAAGGCCCTTCAGCGCACCAATCCACGTCGTGACTACCACACCCGAACAGAGTTACAGCTAACAATACTAAGTATTTCATAGTCAAGCTGTATAGCACGACTACGTTGGAGGAGGGCAGAAGAATCGAACTCCAGACGCTATTAACGCCTCCCACGGGTTCAAACCGTGTTGCCAGCCACTCAGCGGTACCCTCCGTGGTTTACCTTAGTAGGTTAAGTATTGTAAGATCATGCAATACTATGCTCAGGAGCGCAACATTGATAGATCTTATAGAAGACATTAAATCCCTGCTAGTTGAGTCCGAGTCAGACCCGGACGCAAGCTCGGCCTTTCTTAGAATGACTCCACAAGAGCTAAAGTTCTTTTCTGGTACAGATTTCGAAGGACCTAGGGATAAGGATTTTAAGAAGATAGTACTTAGGATAAACGCTATCCCTATGGAGCAACTACATAAAGCCTGGGGAGCTAAGAACGCAGCGGAAGCTAAAAAAGACATCAAGAGTAAGGCTAAGCAGTCTTTCAAGCGGTGGTTGTTATACAGCAGTAAACTGTCTCCAAAGATGCGCGCTATAGTAACCACGTACCCGGGTAGCGCTCCTATTATCTATTACGTGTTCATGCGTCGTATGCTGGGAAGAAAAGAAGCGTTCAAGTTATTCAAACGTTTCTTCAAGTCGGATCAAGATAAGTACGGATACGGAGACGAGGTAACCGACGAAGTATCGGACACTCCAGATACAGTAAGTACTCCGGCCGCTAAGCCCGCCGAAGCCCCAAAGCGCCAAAAAAATAGTAGGTGGAGTAAGCCTAATAAAAAAACCACCGCGCACGTATCGGACGAAACGGAAAAGGTACTAAACGGCAAACCTAACGAAAAGAGGGTGGTTAAGCCCACAAAGACAGCGGTGATGGCTAAGCAGGAGACAGTATCGCAATCTCTTAAAGATAGGATCGCGGATAAGCTACCAAACCCACCGGACTTCGAGGCGCAGGTAGAGATAGCAAGGGAATTAAGAGGTCGGCATCAGGGTTCACTCCCCACAAAGCTATCAGAGCTTAAGTCCATGGCGCCAGAAGGCGCCTCGGTTAAAGGCCGCGTGAAAGAATTAGAAAGCGCTGTCGAGAAGGTGGCAAGAAAACCCAAGTACGGAACCGCCAAAGGGTTGCAGGACATGACAGGCGCCCGGCTTATAATGGACACAATAGATCAGGTAAAAAGAACGGTAAACAACATAAAGGCTAAGTACACCATAGTAGAAGAAGACGACTATATAGAGAGCGCTAAGGACGGATACCGTAGCCACCACCTAATAGCTAGGGACGCTGAGGGTCTAGAGTTCGAGATTCAGGTACGAACCCAAAATCAGAACACGTGGGCAGAATGGGCGCACCCTATGTATAAACTGATGGAAAGTGTTCGGGTTGGAACCCTAAGTGGGAAGGAAAGCCCGGAACAAATAAAGGCAATAGAGCAGCACGAACAAGAAATTAATGATTACAAGTTAAAGATGAGCGCGTACTTCTATTCCCTAGATGATGAGTCTATAGAGCCCATAGCTAAGCCTGAGTGCCCGCCGTACATAGACTTACCGTTCGGTTGCCAATAGTTAAGAGGATCTTTACAGGTCTACATAAAAGTGCTATGCTAACTACATAACATGCTTCACAGGGACCAGAGGACATATGAATACCACAAAGAAAATGCTAGCGGAAATGGCCAAGTTGACCCCGGAAACCGGATTCAACTTGATAGGTTATGACGACTACGGTAAGCCAGAAGACCAGGGCTTATTCTTCATCGATAACTTCCCGACTAAAGGGGAAGCCGACGCAGAAAAAGCTAAGCGTGAGCTAGATAGCCCAGGCCAAGCCTTTTACGTGTACGGTCCTAAAACTCCTTAAACTAGAAAACCTCCCCGAGGGGAGGCTATTCTAATAGCTCGGCTAGAAGGTCGCGCTTCTTCTTAGGAGGGTCGTCTATCCATTTTTCGGACCAGATATCCCTATCTTGTTTCAAAACCTTGTAGCAAATAGAACAAACTATTTCCATCCTAATTCCAAGCCTCGGGAAACGTTGCCGAAGAGCCCTATTGGACTCTTTCCACTCCAAAACGTGCTTTCGACCTTCCACACCCTTGCACCACTTCTTGGTGTTCTTCTTTTTACGGGCAGGTCCAGTGGCGCCGTCCACAGACTTATCGTGTCGATTGTCCCTGTGAATGATTCCACTGGCCCTGTAGCTGCCCTTATCCTTGCTTATCTTCGCCACTACTCTTCTATCTCAGAGTTCCAGTATGTGTAAGAGGCCATAAAGTCCTTCCACGACAGCGGCATACCGGGCTGCCACGCCATAGTGAACGTGAATACGTTAGGTAGGGACTTAGGTCTCACAGGCTTAGTGCGTAGCTGCATACCGGCCTGAGAGGGCGTTAGCGCCTTCTTTTCTTGGTTGCACGGCATACAAGCGATAACAATGTTATCCCATGTAGTACGCCCACCCTTACTCTTAGGGACCACGTGGTCGTACGTAGCCTTCGGACGAGGCACAGGCTTCATACAGTACTGACACTTACCCTTGTCGCGCGCGTACACGTTCTCTCGCGAGAACTTAACTACGCGCTTCTTCCTGCGCACGTCGCGAAGGAACCGGACCACGGACGGCATCTTGAAGGTAACAGACACAGATCTTACATCTCGGTCTTCATACTCGTCTACGATCTCGATCTTGCCTGTAAATAGTAGAGTCATCGCCTTCTGCCAGGTGACCCTAGCTACGGGGCGATATGATTGATCTAATAGTAACGTTTCCACTTTGTGCTCCTCCTTTCAGGTGCTTGTCTAGTTTAATACAAATTGTGCCCAGAGAGGGAGTCGAACCCTCACTTACCCGATTTTGAAACGGGCCCCTCTACCAATTGGAGTACCTGGGCGTATTCCTTCTCGTCCAACTCGGATCTAAGCTCTTGCCTGGTGCGTTCTAGCCACCACTTACGGGGGTTCCCGCACATGTAGCAGGAGCACGAGTGTGGTGTGTTAGCAGTAAACCCCAGTCTAAAAGGGGTTATGAAGTCTTCCAGATCTTCTGGGGTGGTGTACCAGCCCTCGAATACCTTACGGAAACGCTTCTTTCTCTGCGCGTACTGCTGCCTGCGATAGTCTCTTGTTCTCGACATTCTTCCTTCTTTCCGCCCCCGTGCAAGCACGAAGGCTTGATATCGCACGGGGGCATAGTGTGGAAGATGTCTAATGTGTGTAACCAGAACATAGATCTACTCGGCAAGAATTATCGGTCTTATCTTTTCTAGGACCTCGGAGGCCCATTTCATTCCCAGCTGTTCTGGGGTCATACATGACTCTATATCGAGATTATACTCTTCGGGAAAGTATTCGCGCATAAAGTCTTCTAAGGATTCTATATTTTCCATCAATCGGTGGGCTCGGAGGGACTCGAACCCTCAAGCCTCGCGGCACAGGTACCTAAAACCTGCGTGTATACCAATTCCACCACGAGCCCTAATGTTTTACTAGTTTACAGTCCGTAACAGACCTGACACCTACTAATTTACCTGGTGTCCCTTTGGCGTCTTTGACACCTTTATCGCACATAGCTTTGTTTGGAGTGCAGGCATATACATTGTGGATCTTACCACTGTACTTAACTGTAACTACAACACAGTACTGGGGTCCTAACGGCTTAATTACATCAGAGGCCGGGCGACTCTTAACAGAGGGCCCGCACCCTGAGATAGCTAGTAGTAGGACCAGCGCACGCATTTAGCAGGCGCACTCCGGGTCTACGCATTCATCGCCGATACACTCTCCGGGCTCGGCGTCCTCCCCAGCCTCCGCCATCTCTCTTAGCTCTAGCAGAGTGGCGTCAAAGTCATTACCTAGAATCTTAACAGCGATGAACAACTCTTTCATATGAGCAAAAGTCATATCCATCGTGCGCTTAGCCCACTCACCCCACTCTGGGTTGTCCATCTCTTTAGATAGGTTAGCGAAGAACAGCCTACGTGTCTCCTCTTCTGGAGGCTCGATCTCAATTCTGCGATCAAACCTAGAGGGCCGATTACGAATCCTAGGAGGCAACTCCTCCAGGTAGTTAGTAGTGGCTACGTATACTACGTTATCGATTTGAGACCCACCGTCTAGCATGTCCAGTAGTTGAGCGTCGTCGGACCATTGGTCGATGTCCTCAATAAACACTACTAACGGGCGTTTAGGTAAAGCCTTTCTAAGCTGCTGCATGGCGGACACAAACGTGTCCAAGTCGTGCCGGAGTCGCAGGCAGATAGCGTCTCTCTTTATAGCCTCCGCACTGATCAGGTTTATTAGGGAGGTCTTACCGGTACCCGGAGGTCCGTGCAAGAGGATACCTCTCTTGTATAGTACCTCGTACTTCTCGAAGACCTCACGTTTAGTCCAGAACTTCTGGATCTCTCCCATGATTACTTCGGTAGCTGTCCTAGGTAGTAAGTACAGCTTGTCTGTCTTCAGCGCTACTTGCTTGAAGAATACGCGTCCCCATGACATACCGGGATCGTAAAGACCCGCAGGAAGTTCGTCCTGAACTTGCTCCGCTATGGAGTAAACATCATCATTCCTAGACCATTTAATCGTCATTTTCTTTCGCCCTTGCCCTCGTTAAGAGTCAAATCGCATAATCCACAGTATCCCGAAGAATACCTAGCCTCGTTAGTGCAGGTCTTAGCGCCGCATATCATATCCGCGATAACCATCCACACCTGGTGGTACGCCTCGCTTTCTAATTTTAGTGCGATCCTCTCTAGGAGTACGTTACTATCTATCTTCGCATTTTTCATTTGGTAGCTCCGGTAGGGTTCGAACCTACGACTTCCGCCTTGTAAAAGCGGCACTCTCCCAATTGAGTTACAGAGCCAAAACCGGGGAACTCCGAAGAGTAGGCATCTAAGCACCATCACGCTGTCGCGTTTCCTTTTACACCCCGTAGGTAGCTAGCTTTGTCGTAACGGGGTGACTCGAACACCAACACCGAATGTCTTATGAGAACACCGTCCTGTCCCGCAGGTCGTTACGTTTACTTCTTCTTCTTACTCTTCTTGAACTTCTTCTTCTTATCGTCCGAGTCGTCATCATCTGACTCGTCCTCTTCCTTGTGTGGGAATAGCTTCTGGCCTAAAGCCCTACCGGCCTCGTCCAAGAAACTCCCAAGAAAGGCTTCTATAGCCGTAGTAGCTGCTAGCTTCCCCAATGTTTTCCACATTATGAAATATTATATACCAAACTACTATAGTCTAGTCAAGCGTTATGGTAGCGGAAGCAGGAATCGAACCTGCGTTTCTGGCTTATGAGACCAGCGAGTTACCATTTCTCCGTTCCGCATCAAGGTTTTTTATCCTGACACACTAGAACCTAGTAGTCCAGCGTACTGTGAATATAGCAGTCTCCGGCGCACTCCAGAGGTGTAGCCCCGTAGTTACTAGCGAAGTCTTTACATACCTCACAAAAACTAGGGTGCCTACTCGCCATCTCTAAGCACCATCGGCACTCCCTGGAGTACATACAAGAGCACCCTTTAGGGCCAAACCCCTCCTCAATAGCTACCACCAGCTTTAGCATATCCGCTTGATAGAACCCAGAGGCGTTAAGACAGTTAACCTCTACGATCTTCAAACCGTCCGGTGTATCAGCTATGTCCAAGCAGTAAGCTTCATTAGGAGACCACTCCCTCGCGCGTGCCTGCGCGAACTCCACTATCCTAGGTTCTACGTCGGCAGAGGCGAAAGCCTTTCCCCCTCGTTTATATACGGAGGCCGTTACAACTTCCCCTTTGACTACCCAAGTACGCGTCTCCGAGTAAATAGAGACCGGGTTGGATACCATGACCATAGTGTCCCCAGACATCTGCCTGCTGTCCTCATCCGATAAGCTCATCACGCTGCGCCTCCATAGATCAAAGGCGAACCACTCGGTAACGTAACCTGTAAAAGCCTTACCGTCTGAGACAGGGCGAATAAAGAATAGAGAGTCCTGCTTAGGTACATCTTTAAACGCGTAGATCTCAGCAGATCCGTTAAGCATGTAGTCTTTACCCCAGTGGTTTGCCTGGACCTCGTAATCTAGGTTGTCTAGAATTGCTCCAGGGTACCAACCCTTTTTCTTAGCGATCTTAGTCATAGTGTACGCACCCATCACTACGACGTCCCCCGTAGGGTTTACATCGGGATGCAGCTCGGCTACAAAAGGTACCACTTTACATATGTCGTAAGGAGATCCCACACGGTCCAGAGCCTCCAGCAGTTTGTGGAAGCCCTCTTCGTTGTACATGTTGTCTTGTATTACCCAGCGCATATTATTTACTCGGTCTATAAGGCTCTGAGGGCCAGCAGCCTTGGTCCCCGTACCACCCAAACGGGTAGCACACCCACTCAGGGCGGCACTGCTCGTCTACTGAACACCGCGAAATACAGTAAGGTGTGGGCTCCCCAAACGAATCTATGCACATACTGTAAGGGCCACAGTCCTCTTGGTAATCGCATGGTAGCGTGCACAAACCTCCTGGAAAGGTCGTCCACCACGACGGGTCATCTGTGTAGTGGCTGTGCTGTCGGCACCAACCCGAGTAGCAATCATTGTTATCGTAACATCCGTCTCCAATATCTCCCAGGCGAGCATGGTGCACATCTAGTACGATGCAGCTGGACAGTGCTAACACTATAGCTAGTAGTAATAGTTTCATTTGTACCTTTTTAGTTGGTACCTCCGGAAGGAATCGAACCCTCATCTTTCGGCTTAGAAGGCCAAAGCCTGGAATCCACCAGCGGAGGCAAAGTGACGAGAAGAGGGAGTCGAACCCTCAAAACTA
>Ga0210003_1000758_pt1 | contig 29370 bp, 17 predicted proteins | sample LantaG_FD_182804 | JGI IMG/M metagenome (GOLD analysis project Ga0210003, IMG submission 182804) | Deep subsurface microbial communities from Baltic Sea to uncover new lineages of life (NeLLi) - Landsort_02402 metaG (SPAdes) (version 2) | ecosystem: Environmental > Aquatic > Marine > Oceanic >... | reverse complement strand
CTCTCTCTCTCTCTCTCTCTCTCTCTCTCTCTCTCTCTCTCTCTCTCTCTCTCTCTCTCTCTCTCTCTCTCTCTCTCTCTCTCTCTCTCTCTCTATCTTTCTCTGTTAAGTAGGAACGGGGGCGTGGCGGGCGGAAACGGCGAAGGGAAGAAACAGAAAAGAGCTTGAAGGTCACGGTTTTGAAAAAAAAAACGAAAAAAAGGAAACAAAAACTATTTTCTCTTCTCTTTCTCTCCTTATCCTCTTCTCCTCCACTCACGTCGTGTCCTCGCTCTGCCATCTCGACCGCGGCGTCAACGATGAGGCGCTCGGCTCCTACGGGGTTTGGATTAGGAATTGAAAAGGTAGAATGAGAGAGAGAGAGAGAGAGAGAGAGAGAGAGAGCGAGAGGAAGGCGGGTGAGAAACCATCAATCGATCGAGGAAAGCATTGAAATTCGCGATCGAACACGTTCATCCCTTCGTTTCCTCTCTCTTTTCAAGCTTCTCACCTCCCAGCCCGAGGTCCGGGTGGCAGAAGGCGATGCGGAGAGGGCGCGTGCGCGCAGAGGAGAGTAAGAGAGCGGCTCCCATGGCCGCAATTTTGGCAGAGAAGAGCGCGTTCTTTTTTCTCGGGAAAGGAGAAAGAGAGAAGAGAGAAAGAGTGGTCGAGGCCAAAAACATTTCTTCTTCGAAAAGCGACGGAGCATCGTCGGGCCGCAGAGCTCTCTCTCTTTCTCTCTCTCTTGCCTTATCCCTGCTTCCTCATCCACCCTCCAAACACGATGTCAGGCGTCAGTGAGCTACTCAAGAACCTCCCGGCGCGGTGCGTTTGTGATGCAGATGCCTGGTGTCTCCAAGAGAGCGCGGCGAAAGGGGGGGCAACGGCAACTCGATGGTTTTCGACGTTTTTTTGCGATGGCATCTCACGCCTTTTCATGGCCTCCACCGCGCCTCTTCCGCTCCGCATTATGCTCTGCGATGCGCATGGTTGCATAGATCGCATCGTTAACTTCCCATTTGTCGACAAGAACGAATCCGAAACGGCCTCTTCTTAATCGAAAAACTCACATCGAAATTCAACGTCGAAAAAAAATACTCCAAACTCAAAAAAATTCAACCTCGACAGCGGCGCCTTTGCGTCCCCCTCGGCCGGCGCCGTCGTCCGCTCCGTGCCCACACCCTACGTAGCGGCGCACGAGACCGCGCCTCCAGGTAAGAAGAGCTGGAACGGAAGACGCGCGAAGAGGAAAGCGTAGAGAGAAGGCTTCGGAACCCTTTCCTCAACCTTCTGTCTCCTCGAAAAAAAAAAAACCCAAAACAAAAAAAACCCCTTTTTCAGAACGCCAAGTCATCACGACAGACCCGACAAACATTCTGATCCGTTCCTTGCTGATGAAGAAGGAGCGCGACGCCAGGGCTAAAAAGGCGAAAGAAAAGGCGAAAGCAGCAGCCGCGGCTGCTAGTGCTGCTGCGACGGCGGAAGCAGCAGCAGCAGCTGCGGCCGCGGCGGCCTCGGCGGCAAAGGCCAAGGCAGAGCAGCAGCCCGCGGCGTCTGGCGCGAAGCGCGGCGGGGAGGAACCTCCGGATGGGGAGCCCGCGGCGAAGAGGGAGGCCACGGAGGATGCCGCGGGTCCCACTGGGCGCGCGACTCGAGTCGGCGGAGGAGGAGTGACGGCAGCAACAGCAGCAACAGCAGCAGCGACGGCAACAACGGGAACCGCTCCTCCGACCGAGGCGCAGCTGTCCGCGATGACAAAGGCCGCGCTCGTCGACCGCGCGAGGAGAGCAGGGCTCGCTGTGGGCGGGGCCAAGGCGTCGCTGGTGACGAGGCTGGCGGAGCACTACCGCACGCGGCGCGGGAGCTGAATGGAAGTTTCAAACTTTTTTGATTTAAAAAACAAACTGCTTGTATTAAAAAAAAACGCATTTTCTTATCCTGCAAACGCGCTGTTTTGTGTTCTGTTTTTGTATTTGCTCACACATAGAATCAAAAGAAAGAAGAAATGAAGGAATAATAAAGAAAAGAAGGAAACCATGAAGGATGGCAACGGAAGAACAAGGACGCGGAAAAGGAAATGAAACAAAAAAAAACTTTCTCCTCTCTTTTCTCTCTCTCTCTCAAAAAAAAAAAAGAAACAAAAAAAACTCTATCTACTCTTTCTTCTCCGCTCCTCCTCCTTGTGCCTCATTCTTCCTCGACGCCATCGCTTTCACGGCCTCCGCAATCTGCTTCGTCTGCAGCGACGCGGCCAGCGCGGCAAACAGCTCGCGCGGCGCTGAAGACGACGAGTTGTTGGCAGCAGAGGCGTTTGCGGAAGAGCTCGAGGAGGCGTTGGCCGCGGCCGCGAGCATCGCCGCCGCCGCATCAACAGGGGGAGTGAACCCCACCACCGAGCTCTCGCCCTCCAGTCCGGGCGGCGGCGCCGGGCCCGACGTCGCGATGCAGGTGAAGACGTCCCCGTCGCCGAGCGCGAGCCTCGCGTAGGCGTCGTGCACGTCGTCGACGGTCGCTGCCTCGTAGGCCTTGCGCAAATCCCGGACGGCCTCGGGCACCTTGAGCGGCACGCCGTCGCACTGCAGGTGCGTCAGTAATCCCAAACGGTGCCCGTTGTCTTTCAAATCGGTCTCGTGGCGAGCCAGAAGAGTTCGCCGCGCCCGGAGCAATTCGCGGGGCGTGACGCGCGCGTCGGCCAGCGAGCGCAGCACCCGCAGGGACGCGTCGGCGGCCTCGGCGATCCTCTGCGGCGTCGACGTCACTTTGACGCAGTACCACCCGGCCCTCAAACGGTCAAACAGGCTCAGCTCGAAGCTGACGTCGTAAGTCAGCCCCAACGCGTCCCGGACCGTGGTGAACAACCTGGAGTTGACGACCTCTGCGAGCAGGGACAGAGACACGTCGGCGTAGAGCGGGTGGGCCCTCCTGGCCGCGCGGGCCGCGGCGACAGCGTCGGCGGTGGCCGAGGGGGGCAGGACCGGAGGAGGGGCGATCGGCCGTTGCGGCGGGCCCGAGGGCGGGGCCTCCCCGAAAGCGCCCCAGCGGCAGGGCGCTGCACCTGCGATGTAGGCGATGGCGCGCTCGTCAGAGTCGGGCAGGTGCCAGACCTGGCGGCGGAGGGATGCCGGGGCGTTCTGGACGACGGCGACGGGGCGGTCGAGAGGTTCTTGTTTCTCAGACTCGGGGTTTTCGACCTTTGTCGTCTTCGAAGAAGAAGAAGCTCCGCCCTCGGAAGAGAGCGTGCCGAGGTACTTCAAAACCAGGTCGTCGATGTCGACGACCGTGTCCTCGTCCTCGGAGCCGCTTCCAGGCGTGCTAAAGTCCCCGACGATGTTGATCTCGACGTCAGACGGGTTCAGCTGCGCGCCCACGGCCTCCCTCATCCCTTCGAGCGTGAGAGCCGACACCTCCTCGGGGCGAGCGTCGACGAACCGGCGGTCGCCGCCCAGCATCGCCGACACGACCCTGTCGCTCGCGGCGCGCTCCAGCGACTTGTCCAGAGACCGCGCGTGCGAGAGGTAGACTTGCCTGGCGCGCTCCGCGGCCCCTTCGTCCCAGGCGGGCTCGGCCAGCAGCAGGTGCACCATCTCCAGCACAGCGCGTAGGCCGCCGCCGCCGACGGCAAAGTGCGCGTCCATGAACACAAACTCCTCGTCGCATTCGAGTTGGGAAGTGATGAGCCTGCTGATGCAGAAGAGCTCGACCTGGTCCCTGCGCCAGCGTCCGACCGTCCCGACCTCGGAGAGGGCGCGCGTGCCGACGGCGACGGCGCCTGCGCCTGCGGGCCCTACCCCCTCTGCCTCCCTCGCCCTCCCGCCCGGAGCGACGAGCCGCAGCATCGCCGCGCGCGGCTCGTTGTCCGTGGAGCAGTAGTTGACCCGCACGCCGTTGGAAAGGCGCCTCTGCACGATACCCGTCTCCGGGTCCGCAGGCGGGAAGGGGCCCTCGGCTTCACGACCGGGGACGGGCACGAAGTGAGGCTTACGTAAGGCCAGGAGCTCGGCGACTCTTTCGGGGGGGACCAGCGCGTCGGGCACGTCGATGTCCTCGGGGGCCTCGACCTCCAGGCTCGGCTCGGCCAGCGCGGCCTCGATCTCCTCAGCGGTGAGCTCGAACCTCACCAAACCCTCGGGGACCTCTCCCGCGGCGTCCGCGTCGGACTCTTCCCCGCCCAGAGAGTCGGCGACGGAAGCCGCATCAGGAGTCTTGTCGAAATGCATGTCAGTCGTCATGCTCGCGCCGCGCGCCATCGGCAGGCCGCTGCCGACTGAAAGGCCGCTGGGGTCGGCAAAGGCCGGGACGCAGGCGACGACGGCCGTGGCGCGCGTGGGGCCCGGCGGGGTGGCCCACGCCTCGGGCAGGGACTGGGAAGCGGCGAGCGCGTCCGCCTCTGCTCCGTAGTGCGAGGCGAAGGACAGCAGCGACGCCGCGGCGGCGTTGACGTCCTCCAAGGTCACAGAGTCGGCCACGCGCAGCGTCGCGGCGTGTGCCTGCAACTGGTGCTGGACCACGTGCCCCAGCGCCAGCGACTCCATCACGAAGTTGAGGTTCGAGTCTGAGGAGAAGGAAGCGGCCTGCTGGGCCGCCTGTTCGCTGTCTCTCAGCAGGGCGACACGGTACCGCTCGAGCTCTCCCGGGGTCACGCCGTACCTCTGCAGCCTCCGCACCTCTTGCACGGCGACCTGCACCGCCCCGCGCCAGTCCGCGGGCTCGGCCGAGATCGTCAAGGTGGAGACCGCACAGCCCTCGCGGGCGGAGTCGGAGATGTCGAGCGCGATGTCGACGAAAGGAGGGTCGGCGGCGACGTACCTCCTCCCGACGCGGAACTGCCAGACGGACAGCAGCAGCCGCACCACAAAGGCGTGTTTCACGCCTTCCAGCGTGTCCACGGGCTGCACGGGCAGCTTGCAGAAGACCGAGAGCATGAACTGCTGCAGGAGACGGTGGCGGAAGATCTTGACGGGGGCGTTGGTGGTGCCCGGGGCCGGGTCGTTGGTCGGGGTGTTGTTGATTCGAGTCGAGGAGGAAGAAGACGACGAAGAAGACGAAGGAGCGTCGTCGTCGGAGCTGCTCCCGGTGCTCATCTCTTCCACCGCGCGCAGGGAAGAGGACGAACTCGAGCTTGCCACCTCAGAGGCGGCCTCTGCGATATCCTTGGGGAGCTCCCCGAGGCCGAAGACGTGGTCGACGGGGGGCCTCACCTCGTGGCGGAGCTTGAGCTCTCCTTTCGCCGCCGCGACAAGCTGCGCCGCCGTCGGCTGCCGGCCGTTGCCGTTGCCTCCGCTTCCGTTGCCGTTCGCCGCTGCCGCCGCCGCCGACGTCGCGTCCTCTCCCTCGTCGCCCCGCATCTGCCTCCCTGCGGGAACGCGCCCGAACGCGGCCTCGACGGCCTTGGCGGCGTCCTCGGTCGTGACCCCTTCGCCGAAGTCGCCGACGAGGTAGATCGTCGCGTTGGCCGGGAAATACCAGCGGCTCCAAAACTCGAGCAGGTCGGCGCGCTGCCACCCGCGCACCTGTTCCGGGAGCCCGATCGGGAAGCGCTCGCCCAGGGCGTTCTCGGCGTGGAGCCACCTGAGCAATTGGCAGTCGACGCGGTACTCGATCGTGTTCATCATCTGCGCCTCGGCCAGCACCGCCGCCCTTTCTTTCTCGAGGCGAGCGGGCAGCAGCTCCGGGTCGAAGGCGATTTCCGACAAAGCCTCGAGCACCTGAGGGAGCATCGGCGGGGCTCCCGGTAATGCCCCATTGGCTAAAGGTGCATGGACGTGGAAGACCGTGTGGTGGAAGTCGGTGTAGGCGTTCGACCGCGCTCCGGTCCCCAGCAAGCCCTCGCGGCGCCGCGAGCCCAGGAAGGTCACGTGCTCGACGACGTGGGCCAGGCCCTGCTGGTCGGGCCTCTCGTCGACCGAACCGGCGTGGATCTCCAGGTGGGCCTCGAAGCGCCCCGGGGGGGTCTCGTTGGGTAAGACGACGAAGCGGAGGCCGTTGGGCAAGGTGCCCGTGAGCAGGTCGGGGTGCGGCTCGAGCGGCGTCGCGAGGTCCGGGGAGTTGTGAGAGGAGTGAGAAGAGGAGGTCTTCTTGCCTCCCTTTTTGGACTCCGTGGCGGGCTCGTTGCTGTTGACCTGTGAGGTTGAGTGCGGTGGATGGCAGAGTGGGAGTCGGAGGAGCGGGGCGAGAACGAGTGGGGGCGGGTGAGAAGAAGAAGAGGAAGGTTGAAGGAAAAAAGAGGTCGAAAGAAGAAGGATAGCGTGAATGAGAAGGAAGAAGAACGAAAAAGCGCCGAAATTTGTTTTCCAAATCGGACTCACCAGCGTCGCCGACACGACGAGCCTTCCTCCGCGGAACCTCCGAGCGCTGAGAGTAACGCCGTTCGAAGGCTGCTGCGTAGGGAAAGACGCGGGAGAGGGCCTGTAGGGGGGTTGTAATCGGGGATGGAAGGGAGGAAGGGAGGTGAGCGAAAAAAGAGGAAGAAGAACAGCAAACAGGAGGCATCGAAAGCGAGCGAGAGACTGATTGTGTTTCCTCTCTCTCTGGCTCGTGTGGCGCTTTTTATCGCGTGCTCGTGCGGCGAGACGATGATGCGGGCCGAGAAAGCCGAGCTGGCGCTCGAAAAAGAGGCAGGATCGGCGTGGAAGAGCATCGAAAGCGCAAGCAAAGGCGGCATTTGCCACAGACGCCGACGACCGCCCCCGGACCGACCGACGGCTTGGCCAGCGCTCATCGTCGCTGCCGCCACCGCCGTCTTCCTACTCTTTCTACTTTGTCTTTCTTCTCCCTCACCGCAACACGCTCTTCCTGGGGCCGCCACCGCTGAAAGCGCGAGCGCGAGCCATGGCCGACGATGAGAGGGCGACGGCCGCAGCTGAAGAGGCGGCAGCGCGGAGAGGAGGGAGAGCATTGCGACGCCGGCGCTGCGTGCTGGCCGGCGACGACGACGACGACGACGATGGTAACGCTGCTGCTGCTCCCGCCGTCCTCCTATTGCTGCTCGACGTCGGCATCGGCATCACGCCGCCGCCGAAGCCCGCGCGGGCCGCGAGCGGCATCGGGGCCATCGGAGGAAGAGAAAGAGATAGAAAGAAAGAAGCAAAAAAGGGACGCCTTTCGTTTTTTCGATTTCCTTTTTTTGTGAGAGCTTCAAGACCTCGCAAAAAAAAAAAAACTCGAAGAAAAAACTCGAAAACTCATTTTTTTCACTCTCGCCTCTCTCTCTCTCTCTCGCTTTCGCGCGCGCGGCGCGCTGTTGATCACCTCTCTCACTCTCTGTCACTCTGTCTTTCTCAATCGTAAATTTCTCTCGCTGTCTCGATTTTTTGGTGGAAAAAAAGAGTAAACAAACAAAAAAACTATATAAATTCAAAAAGGGTTTTTTCCTCTTTTGCCGCCCGGCGTCGCGCGCTAGCTTTTCTTTTTCTCCCACCCCCTTTCTCTCTCGTGTTCGCCCTCTGTCTCGCTCTTTCCCGCTCTTCTTCTTCTTTTTACGCCATCACGATGTTCTTGGCCCTCTTGGCGGCCCTCTTCGCGGCCACCTCCACGATGTTGGGCGTCTTCTTCGGGTCCTCGGGCTTCTGCTTCAGCTCGTCGGTGTGCTTCGGGATGAAGCCCGTGTCGACTTCACCGGCCACGAAGTCGGGAACGTCGAGGATCAGCAGGTGGTAAGGGGTGGTGGTGGGGACGCCGGAGATGACCGTCTCCCTCAGGGCGCGCTTCATGCGGGTGATGGCCTGCGTGCGGTCCTCTCCCCAGACGATAAGCTTGCCGAGAAGAGAGTCGTAGTTCGGGGGGACCAGGTAGTCAGGGTAGAGGTGCGAGTCCATCCTGACGTGGGGTCCCCCGGGGGGCAGGTAGCCGATGACGCGCCCGGGACCGGGGCGGAAGTTCTTGAAAGGGTCCTCGGCGTTGATGCGGCACTCGATGGCGTGTCCTTTAATCTGGATGTCCTCCTGCTTGTAGCGTAAGGGGAAGCCCTGCGCAGCGCGGATCTGCTCCTGGATGAGGTCGACGCCCGTGATCATCTCGGTGACGGGGTGCTCGACCTGTTGAAGAAGGGGGAGGAAGCGAGAGGGGGGAGAGAGAGAGGGATAAAAAGTTGGCGAAGTGAGAGAGGTTGAGAACAGGAGAAAAAAGAAAGAAAAAAACCCAAGTTCGAAACGAAAAAAAAAACTCACCTGAATCCTCGTGTTCATCTCCATGAAGTAGAACCCGGTCTTCTCCCACAGGAACTCGATCGTGCCGACGCCGATGTATCCAATGGATTTCGCGGCAGCGGTCGCGGCGTCTCCCATGGCCTTGCGCACCTCGGGCGTCAGCGCCGGCGACGGCGCTTCCTCGAGAAGCTTCTGGTTGCGCCTCTGGATCGAGCAGTCGCGCTCGCCCAGGTGGATGACGTTGCCGTGCTTGTCGGCCAGCACCTGGAACTCGATGTGGCGCGGGTTCTGCACGTAGCGCTCGAGGTAGACGGCCCCGTTGCCGAACGCGGCCTCGGCCTCCTGCTGCGCCTGCTGCAGCAGCGGCAGGAACTCGCCCTCGGTCATCGCGAGCCTCATGCCGCGGCCTCCTCCGCCGGCCGTCGCCTTGATCATCACGGGGAAGCCGATCTGCTTGGCCACCTCGACGGCTTCGACCTCATTCTTGATCAGACCGTCGGAACCGGGCACAGTGGGCACGCCGGCAGCCTTCATCGTGTCGCGCGCGGTCGACTTGTCTCCCATCACGCGGATGTGCTCCGAGCGAGGGCCGATGAACTCGATGCCGTGGTCCTTGCAGATGTCGACAAACGTGGCGTTCTCCGACAGGAAGCCGTACCCGGGGTGGATCGCGTCGGCCCCGCGCGAGATCGCGGCCGAGATGATGTTGGGGATCGACAGGTACGATTCCGAGGAGGGCGCGGCGCCGATGCAGACGGCCTCGTCGGCCAATTGGACGTGCAGGCAGTCCTCGTCGGCGGTGGAGTAGACCGCGACGGTGGCGAGGCCGAGCTCCTTGCAGGCGCGGATGACGCGGACGGCGATCTCGCCGCGGTTGGCGATGAGGACCTGCGAAGTGGGGGTGGTTGAGAGAGGGAAGAAGAGGGGTTGAGAGGTTGAGGGAGAAGAGGTCGAAGAAGGTCGGAAGGTCGAAAAAGAAAAAAAAGCTCTCGCTCGATCAGCGTCGTCGACGCTGCTTTTGCGTTTTTCGGAATCGCGTGCGCCACTTTTGCGAGTGCATTCCCGTCTTTTCTCTTCCTCGGATCGTAGATGACGTCTCCTCATCATCCCGCACATAGGAATCAGGAATAAGAAGAAAACACAAAAAAACACGCGCGCGCATAATATCGAAACTCCTCACCTTGGTGAACGGCTTGTCCTCGGCGCGAGCGGCGACGACGGTCGCGCGAGGGGCAACGCTGCGAAGAGCCGAGACCTGCTTGAGCTCGCGGGCTCCCTGGACGGAGCCCAGCGCCAGGCGCTGGACCTGGGCGGCGAGGCTCGATGGCTTGGCTGCCTTGGCGGTGGAGGGAGCCGCGGCGCGGCAGGTGACGGGGGCGCGGGCAGCCTAGAGTTGTTTGTTTTTGGTGGTTGATGAAGAAGAGAGATCGAGCGTGAGAAGATCGAACCGAAAAAAGACCAACAATCTAGGCGCGGCTCGCTGGAACACAGGCTTCCCTTCTTTTGAGCCTCCTTCATTCCGCAAGTGAAGAACAGATGAGAATGTGCGATCGTGGCCTCTAAGAGGCAGGAATCGATGCCTGGAGCAAGCCGAAATGCAGCCAGATCGATGGCGAAAAAAAAAGCAAGCCCTTTCGCGTTGACCTTTTTTTTTCCAGCGCTTCCGCTCCAATCGTTGCTACTGCCTCCCCCCGTAGGCACCGCTGCCTCAGTGCCTCTCTCTGATCCACGACGCCTCCTACCTGGCGACCGACGCGCATGTTGGTTGCAGCAGCCTGCATGGCTGTTGAAAAGAAGTAGTTGGAAGGGGAAGACGAGGAAAGGGGCTCGCTTGAGAAAAAGGTAAGAGTGGAGAAGAGAGAGAAAAAAACGAAAGGACTGCGAGCGCTCTTGCTTTTGCGGCTCTCGTTCGCTTGAGCTCGTTCTCTCTTCGAGCTCTCGTCATTCTCTTTTTTCAGCTCTCTCTTCTTGTTCTTCTTCTTTCTTCTACCCCGAAGACGAAAAAAACATTTTTGGGGCGGCAAAAAAACAGCGCGCGAAGCCAAGCTCCCCTTCCTGTCGCTCTCCGTGCGCGCTCGGCACTCTAGCTAGACGAGGTAAGAGAGAGAGAGAGAGAGAAGAGCAAGCAAGCCCGAGTCTTTCTCAAAAGGTTGACCCTTTTTTGCTTCGAGCATTCCCCGCTCTCATTCTCTCTCTCTCTCTCTCTCTCTCTCTCCCGCGCTCTCTCCCGCGCTCTCTCCCTGCTCCATTACGAGTTAGCTCACTTCTTCACCTACCCCTTTGGCAACCTCACAACATCACCTACACAGCGCGATCGCCCAAAAGATGGCATCGCAGCTCCACTCGCGGTCGTTGGGCTCGATGAAAGCATCAACGTCGTTCTCGGCCGCGGCTGCGGCAGCTCCGATCGCCGCCGCTGCTCCTTCGCCTTTTGGTCGCCGAATTGCTATGCCAGCGCGCTCCGTTTCCGTCGCTGCTTCTTCCAGGCCACAGAGCCGATCATCGGCAATCACATTGCAGCAGAGGCGGCGCTGGGGGCAGCATCATCAACAGCTGACGACGCCGACGACGACGCCGACGACGACGCCTGCTGCAGTTCCCATCATGACCACGACGCAGTCGAGCGACGAAGAGCCCGATCCGACCCCTCCGCCGGGCCGCAAGTTTAGCCACAGGTGGCAGGTCGTGGGCATGATGGCGCTAGCGTTTGTTCTCTGCAACATGGACAAGGTAAGAGAGTGGGGAAATGGGATGAGAGAGAGAGAGAGGAAGAGAAAGAGGAAGGAAAAGCGGAAGAGAGAGGCAAATTCTCGCTTGGTGATCGACGCCTCTCTTTTCGTTCTCGACTCGCTCACCCTTTTTTTTTCTTCAACAACAAAAAAAACTTCTCTCTTCAAAGGTCAACATGTCCGTCGCCGTCATCCCGATGGCCCGCGACCTCGGCTGGTCCGCCACCGACCGAGGCCTCGTCTCCTCCGCCTTCTTCTGGGGCTACTCCGCGACTCAGATCCCGGCAGGGTGGGTCTCGACGAGGCTGGGCGGAGCCAAGGTCCTGTTCGCCGGAGTCTGCCTGTGGTCTCTGGGGACTCTGCTCGCCCCTCCGGCCGCGCGCATCAGCCTGCTCGCCCTCTGCGCCAGCAGGGTCATCGTGGGACTGGGAGAGGGCCTGGCCCCTTCCTCCGCCACCAACGTCCTCGCGAGGATCATCCCCGAAAGAGAGCGGGCCAGGGCGGTGACCACGGTATTCGGCTCGCTCGACGTCGGGAGCGCCGTCGGCCTTCTGGTCTGCGGTCCTTTGATTAGAGCCTTTGGCTGGCCTTCCGTGTTTTATCTCTTTGCGCTGCTGGGCCTGGCGTGGTGCGCCTGCTGGCCCCTGGTCAGACCGGAGAAGCGCGAGGCCAAGGCCGGAGGGGCGGCGCCCGCCCCTCCCGTCGTCGCCGTAGAGGCCGGAGGCACGGGAAGGGCCGACGAGAGGTCGGGCCCCGAGAACGCAGGGGGGGTCATGGCGGGCGCCGGGGCCGTGCCGTGGTCCAAGTTCCTCCGGTGCCGCGCCGTCTGGGCCATCATCTGCGCGCACTTCTGCTACAACTGGGGGTACTACACCTTGCTCGCCTGGCTGCCGTCGTATTTCGAACTGTCTCTGGGACTCAACGTCGAGTCTTCGAGCTTGCTGACGCTGATTCCTTATTTGGCAATGACAGCGATGACGCCTCTGGTCGGGCCCGTTGCCGATGGCCTTGTAGCCGGAGGGTGGTCCGTGACGTCGGTGCGCAAGCTCTGCCAGGGCGTTTCGTTCGCGGGCCCGGCGCTGTGCATGCTCGCGTGCGCGGTGCTGACCCCACTGGCGCAGGGCGGCGCCGGCGCGGCCGTGGGCTCGTCGGCCGCCGCCGCCGCCGGCCCGGCCACCACGGCCATCGTCGCCCTGCTGTCGTTCGCCTTCGCCCTGGGAGCGTGGGCCCGTGCGGGACTCTACTGCAACCACCAGGACCTGAGCCCGAAATACGCAGGAGCGCTGCTCGGCCTCTCGAACACCGCGGGGGCCTTCCCCGGAATCCTGGGGGTCACGGCCGTCGGCTTTCTACTCGACAGGACCTCGAGCTGGGGCGCTTCCCTCTTCTACCCGACCGCGGCGTGCCAGCTGATTGGGCTTGCTGTATACACTGCGTTCGCGAGCAGCGAGAGGCAGAGCTGGGCTTGAAGGAGGAGAAGATGGTGCTTTTGTTTTTTTTCTAAATTCGGAGAGAACGAGAAAAGAGAGAGTGAGTGAGAGAGAAGAGAAGAGAAGAGAAATAAAATCAGTCGAGAGAGAGAAGAGTAATTTTTTTTCCTCATTATTTTCAACCAAAAAGAAAGCTGTTCTCTCTCTCTCTCTCTCTCTCTCTCTCTCTCTCTCTCTCTCTCTCTCTCTCTCTCTCTCTCTCTCTCTCTCTCCTTCTCCCTTTCTTCCTCCTTCATCCTTCGACAATGCAGCGCCCTCCGTGGGGCAACGCGGGCTACGGGGGAGTCCCGGGTGCCAACCCTGCGATGCAGCAGCAGCAGCAGTGGTGAGTGAACGAGAGGGAAGAAGAAGAGAAGGAGCAGAGGTTCCTTCTTTCGCACTTGTCGTCTTTTGCTCAACCGCGGCTCTTTCCTCTCTCTCCTTCTTCCCTCTCCTTTTCCAGGAACACCGCCCCCCACCCGCAGCAGCACCATACCTCCCACCACGCGTACGACCCCTTCGCGTGCTACGACGATGAAAACGAGGCGGGGAACTTCGCGGGAGGGACCGGAGGAGGCGGAGTAGGAGGTTTCGCTCAAGCGGCGCCGCTCGGAGGCGCCGGCGCTCTCAACAACAACAACAACAACCGCTCTTCCTCCTTCGCTGCTCCTGCTCCTCCTGCTCCACCTCCTCCCCAAGAGCGATGCATCGTCCCGACCTCGGAGCTTCCCCAGCAGCTCCGCGCCGCCTTCCCCTTCCGATACTTCAACCTGGTCCAGTCCGAGTGCTTCGACGCGGCCTTCGACTCTTCGGAGAATTTGGTCGTCGTCGCGCCGACGGGGGCCGGAAAGACGGGCGTTTTTGACCTGGCGCTGGCGAGGCTGCTGCTCGAGTCCGCCGGCGGGTTCTGTGGCGGAGGGGGCAACGGCACCGTCAAGGCGCTCTACATCGCGCCCTCGCGCGCGCTGGTCCAGGAGCGCGTGGCGGACTGGAAGCGGCGCTTCGGCCCGCTCGGCGCCGCGTGCGCCGAGCTGACAGGCGACGCCGGCGGCGGAGGGGAAGACGAGTTTTCTTCTTCTTCCGCTTCCAACACTGCCGCTCTCCTCGACGCTGCCACCATCGTCTGCGCGACGCCGGAGAAGCTCGACTCGATCACGCGCCACCGCGGGACGCGCGGCGGCGGCGGCGGCGGCGGAGGAGGTGGCGGCGGGAACAACGGAGGCTTCAGCCGCGCCGCGGCCTTCATCGGCGACGTCGCGCTCCTGATGATCGACGAGGTCCACCTCCTGCAGGAGCAGCCCCGCGGGGCGACCCTGGAGGCCGTGGTGGCGCGCCTGCGTGTCTTGGGGGCCTCGCCAGAGCTTTCGGGGAGGCCACTGGCGAGGGCCCGCTTCGTCGCCGTCAGCGCGACGATGCCGAACCCTCAGGACGTCGGCTCTTGGCTGGGAAGCCTCGGGGGAGGAATAGGAGGAGGAGGAGCACCTTCCGCGCCTGCTACTGTCCGCTCATTTGGCGTCGAGGTGCGTCCCGTGCCGCTGCGCACGCTGGTCCGCGCGTTCCCCGACACCAAGACCGATTTCCTCTTCGAGAAATCGCTCAACAGGCCGCTTTTGGACGTTCTGAGCGACCACGGCGGCGGGAGGCCCTCGCTGGTCTTCTGCGCGTCGCGCAACGGGGCGTCGGACACGGCCAAGTTCGTGGCCGCGGCGTGGAGGGGCGCCGGGAGGATCGGCAACGGGGGAGGAGGAGGAAACGGAGGAGGTGGAGGAAATGGTGGTGGAGGAGCTGGCCCTTCTTCTTCTTCGAGCAACAGCAACACCTTCGACCTCCGCGTCCTCGAGTCCCTCGCCTCTTCGCTTTCCTCCAGGCCCCTCTCCGACTGCGTGCGCTTCGGCGTCGGCTTCCACCACGCCGGCCTCGAGCCCCGCGACCGCTCCCTGCTCGAGCAGGCCTTCTCGTCGAGGCAGCTCCCCTGCCTGTGCACGACTTCCACTCTGGCGGTGGGGGTCAACCTGCCGGCGTACCTGGTGGTGATCAAGGGGACCAGGAGGTGGTGCTCTGCCGGGGAGGCGGCTGCGTCGGGAGGGGGGGTCGCGGGAAGCGTCGGTGCTGGTGGAGGTGGAGGAAGTTCGACGGCGACGGCAAACGGCAACTCCTCCGAAATTGCTCTTCCGGCAAAAACCACCTCGGCGGCCTCGGGCTTCGTCGAGTACGACGCCACCGCCATCCTCCAGATGGTCGGGCGCGCCGGTCGCCCGCAGTTCGACACCAACGGGGTCGCGGTGGTGATGACACAGTCTTCCGCCGCGTCGCGGTTCCTCCAACTCATCCGCGGCTCCAAAGCGCTCGACTCGCAGCTGGAGGAGTGCCTGCCCGAGCACCTGAACGCCGAGATCGTGCTGAGGACGGTGAGCGACGTCCCGACCGCCGTCCGCTGGCTGAAAGCCACCTTCCTGTGGGCGAGGGTGAAGGCCGACCCGGGGGCTCGGGGGTTCCCCAGGGCGCTCGCTGCTGCCGGCGCTTCATCTGCTTCTGCTTCGGCCGCCGTCGCTGCCGCAACTTCTTCTTCTTCGGCTTCTGCTTCCTCTTCCTCCACGCTCGAGCGCCTCGCCACCCAGCGCTTCATCTCCTCCACCGTCAACGCCCTCGTCTCCGGGGGCTTCGCCACCACCGACCCGGCCGACGGCCTCTCGCTGAGCCCCACGACGGCGGGGCAGCTGGCGGCGAGGCACTACGTGAGGCTGCCGACGCTCTCGGCGGCGCGCGCCGCGCCGCGCCACGCGAGCCTGCCCGACCTGCTCGAGATCCTGTGCGGCGCCGCCGAGTTCTCGGGTGTGCCCTTACGCCGCTCGGAGAAGAAGCAGCTGGCGGAGATGAACAAGAGGGCGGCGGCCGAAGGGAGGCCCTTTGTGGTGGCGGCGGAGTCCCTGGCTGTTTCGGCGAACAACAATAACACAAACTCTACCGCGAAACCGAAAAAGACGATCGCGACGCCCAGGGAGAAGCTGATGGTTTTGGTTTCCGACGCGCTGGGCGAGCAGCCCGTCGAGGCCCTCGACTACTCGATGCGTTCGGAGCTGGACGGGGTCTTGAAGACGGGGAAGAGGATCTCGGCGTGCGTCGCGGCGCTGTTTGCCGCCGAGGCGGCGCAAGGAGAAGGAGGAGGTGGAAGCAACGGCAACGGCAACAGCAACGGCGGTGCTTCGACCTCTTCTTCTGCTGCTGCTTCCTCTCTCGCCCTCTCCACCGCTCGCCTCGCCGCCACGGCCAACGCCCACCGCCTCGCCCGCTCCCTCCGCGCAGTCTGCTGGGACGGCTGTGGCGCCGAGGCGCGCCAGCTACCCGGGGTCGGAAAGACCCTAGGGGCGAGGCTCGCGGTGGCGGGCCTGGGAACGATGAGGGCGCTGCTTGGCGCCGACGGCCGCGACGTCGAGCGCGCGACGGGGAGGCCGTTCCCGTTCGGGCACCAGCTGGTGGCCGAGGCCGCTGCGATGGCCCCGGCCGAGGTGAGCGTGCACGTCTCGATGCCCGAGCTGAGGCGCGGGAATGGAGGTGGAGAAGTTGGAGGAGGTGGAGGAGCTGCGGGGACGAGTTTTGCTCGCTGGGAGTTTTCGGTCACTCTCAGGCGCGGCGGCGGCGGCGAAGAAGAAGAAGAACAAGTCGAAAACGCTCCTTCTTCTTCTTCTCGCCCGAAAAAAATCTCCTACGCCAAGCTCGTCGTGGGAACACCCGACAACGACTCCCTGCTGCTCTGCGAGACTGTCTCTCTGGGCACCTTCAAGTCCCCTTACACTGTTAGGCTCGCGGCCCCAGCTGGAGGAGGAGGAAGCCGCGGCGGCCTTTCTGCTGATGCGGCAAAGCCTCCGGCCGTCGTCGCCGCAGTGCTCCACGACCGCGTCGTCGGGCTCGACGTCTTCGCGAGCCCGATGAAAAAACCTGCTGCTGCTTCTAAAGCGCCCAGGTCTCGCCCCGCGCCTCCTGCTGCTGCTGCTTCCTCGGACGTGCCGCAGCCGCCGCCGGCGAAGAAGCAAGCGACGGCGACGACGGCGGCGGCAAACGCGGGAAGGCAGACGAACCTGTTCGAGTCGTTCAGGATCGACACTGCTGCTGCTGAGGAGCAACAGAAGGTGTTCTCGCCGAAGAAGTCAGCGTGCGTGCCCGAGGGGACAGGAGGCGGAGAGGGAGAGGCCGGGAAGGAGAAGGAGAAGGAGGAGGTCGCTGCTCCTCCTCCTACTCCGAACAACGCTCCGGACGACGACGATGACGAGTTTGCTGATGTCTTTGGTTTTCTCTGAACTTGAATTTGTTCTTATTTGCTTTTTGAAGTGAAGTAACAAAAATAAAAATAGAGCGAGAACGTGACGTGCTTTATAACAAAAAAAAGAGTAATTAGAAAAAGAACGGGGAAAGAAAAAAATATTTTTTTTTTTCTAATCAGTTTGCGGCGACCGGCGAGAGCGGCGGCGCTTGCGGAGGCAGAGGAGGAGCAGCAGCAGCAGCCGTCGCCGGCTTTGCCTCTTCCAGTTCTGGCTCTCCGGGCTCGAAGACCGCCTCCGGAGCAGCGGAAATAGCAGCACCGGCCTCCACCACCACCGCGGTCGGAACAGGAGCAGCGGGAGCAGCCGCGACCTCCTCGACGACAGCGACGACCGCTGCCGGCGCCGGAGCAGCAGCAACAGCCGGAGCAGCCTCGACCGCCGCCGCTCCCCCTCCACCGCCTCCGCTTCCTCCAATCGCCCCGAGCGCCCTCTCGATCAGCGCGGGCTTGGTACCCCCCACAGTCTTCCCGGAGCTCTTCAGGAAGGCCTTGAGCTCGTCGTTGGTCAGCTTGGCCTGCTCCCCGGCGGCGAAGTAGGCCCGGAGCTTGGCGACGGCGGCGGCGACGGCAGCGGGGTCCTCCGGCGCCTTGGGCGCCTTGGCCTTCTTCGCCGGGGCTGCAGCGGCAGGAGCAGCAGCATTGGCAGAAGCGCCTTCACCTCCGCCTCCAGCAGCTGCAGCGGGGGCCTTGCGCTTGGCCGCCGCGGGCGCCTTTCCTCCGCCTCCACCAACTCCACCTTTCTTCTTCGCCCCTCCGGCGCCGCCACCGCCACCGCCTCCGGCAAACATCCCTCCACAAAACTCACTCGCTCGCACTCCCTTCAGCACAACTCTCTTGCGCCTGAAGGCATAGACGCCTGAGGAGACGGGCAAGCGGATGGAGCCGAGCTTCTTCCTCTTCATCGGGGCTTGCTTCGTTAAAATCATCGTCGCCGTCGTCGTCGAAGAAGCAACCTTCAGCTGGAGCTCGCGGCGCTGCTTCGACTCCTCCGCCGCTGCCGCTGCTGCTTCTGCGGCCGCAGCGAGAGCCGAGAGAAGGGCCGCGCTGGGCTCGACGACGGGGCGGCGGGACTTCCTCTCCCTGAGAGCCGCCGCGTTCGCTGCCGTCGTCTCTGTCTCGCCGGCGGCGGAAGCGCCGGAGGAAGCGAGGAGCTCCGAGGGCTTTGCTGCTTCCGCCGGGACGTCAAAGACCAGGGGCGAAATCTTGTACTCGCTGAGGTCGACGGGGAAGGCCGCAGCAGACATTGCAGCAGCGAGAGGAGCTGGAGCGCCAGAAGAGGCAGCAGCAGCACCAGCGCCGGCCCAAGAGAACGAAGCGACAAAGCCGCCGGCTGCGGCTGCGGCGTCCATCCCAGGAGGCCGCCCAAACGGCGCCGCTGGCGGCCGAGGGACCAGCCTCGCCGTGCCTTCGACAGCCAGGGGCTTTCCTCCCCAGAGTTCGGAGAAGGTCGAGGAGGTCAGCGCGCTCAAGAAGGCGCCCAGAAGGAAGTTGTTGTTTCCACCGTTTCCAAGAAAGGCAGGCGACGCCAGAAGCGCCCCCGGCGGCACCAGCTTCCCTTCGCGTTTGCCCTTTTCCGAGGTCGCGAACAAGAGCTCCTCGCCGTCGCCGCAGTCGTCCTCGACCTCGATGCGCGGGATGGCTCGCAGCCAGAAGCGCGAGGAAGAGAAAGAAGAGATCGAAGAAGTTGAGAAGTTTTCTCCGACAGCCTCTGCCCACGCCTCGACCAGCACCTGGTCCCCTTCCATCCTGGGTACGGCATCGACCAGAAGCACCTCCTCCAAAGTGGGGAGCACGCACGCGATCTTGCCGCGGACCGAGGCCGAGAGCTCGGCGAGGTCGAGGTTTCCTTCATTTTCGTCGCCGGCGCCGGTGTCGAAAGCGACACAGCGCAGGCGAGAGGCCGCGACGCGGCAGCTCACGAGCATGACGTCTGAGGCTGCTGCCGTGGATCCGTCATCGAGCACGCGGGCGACGACGCAGTCGGTTTGAGTGGAAGAAGAAGCGTCGAACGGGTCCACGGAGAGGAAGGTCGATTGATTCAAGTGGAACCACCCTGCCACCGCCGCCGCTTGCGCGAAGGCGGCCGACGAGAGCAGCGAGAGCTCGAACGACGACAGCGGCGCCGTGGAGATGGCGTCTTTGACTGCTCCCACGGAGACGCTGGCGATTGTTTTTCCATGGGAGAGCAGAGTCTTGTAGACGAGGGCGGCTTTGGACTGGATGGGGGAAGTTGACGAGGGAAGGAAAGAAGGGAGTGAAGAGGTGAGAGAGAGGTGAGAGACGGCGGATGAAAAGAGAAAAAAACAGAAAAAACGCTTCTCTCCTTCGTTTACCTTGTGAGCAAACACCAGCAGGTCAGTGGAACCCACAGAGACGGCCACAGCTACGCGAGAGAGCAGCTCCGAGGCGTTTAACGAGGCAGCAGCGACCGCCGCGGCTGACTTGAGAGGAGGGAGCAGCGCCGGCGCTTCTTTGAGCGCCGCCGCGGCGAGCTCTTCTGCCTTCGTCACGCGTGCTTCCGCCGCCTCGGCGGCCTCGGGAGTGACGGAGCAGGAGATCCGCAGCAGCCCGGGGAAGAGAGAGGCTCCGGAGCGGAGGAGGAGGTGCGTCATATGGAGAAGAATGGAAGGAAGGAAGGAAAATGGAGAAGAGAGACAGAGAGAACGACGACGGCGACGAGAGAGGACTGAAAAAAAAGTGAATGAGAAAGGAAGCAAAAGTTTCGTCTCCACTTCTCTTCCTTTTTTATTTTCTCTTCTCTTCCTTTCAACATGCCTCCTCGCAATGCCTCGAAGAAGGCCAAGCAGGCTGTCGTCGTCGCGCCCGACCAAGCTCAGGTCCCGGCGCCGCAGCCGCCGCCTCCTCCTACTCGCTTCGACCAAGAGGCAACTGCCGCTGCCAGCGCGGTGGTTGCGGTTGCTCCTTCGCCGCCTCCCGACAACGACAACGACAACGTCAACGCCTTCGTCATGCTCACGTCCCCGGGGCGCAGATATCTCGTGAACTTCGACGACATGCACACGCACATGGGTCGCGTCCTGGGGCTCTTCCAGGAGTATGAGGGGGAGCTGCAGGTGAAAAGAAAAAGAGATGGATTTTTTTCTTCTTCTTCTTCTTTTCTACCTCTTTCGCTCAAATCAAAACTCCCCCCTCCCCCTCGCACCCACAGACCGAGCTCTCCTCCCTCGGAGAGCTCACCCAGGAGTTCCGAGCTTCGCGCTCCCATTCCAAGGAGATCCTCAAGCGCGGGAAGCGCAGGCTGCTGGCGATGAAGAGCGCGCTCGAGGAAATCTCGTCGCTGGTCGACGGCGACGACGACGAAGACGACAACGACGGCGACAATGAAGGGGAAGAAAACGGAAACGACCCGTTTGGCGACGCCGACTCGGTCGCCGGGCGCAGCGCCGGAGTATTCTCGGACCCGGAGCTGAGCCTTTGAAATGCTAGAACGAGAGAGAAATAATATTTGCATTTGTTAACAGACAAATAAAACGTCACTTCTTTTGCTTCTTCTTCTTCTTTTTCGTCCTCCTCTCCTCTCCCTCTTCTCTCTCCTCGACCTCCTCCACCACGCCGGCCTCCAGCAGCGCCGTCAGCGCCTCCCTCACAGCAGCAGCAGTCTCTCCTTGATCTTCGTCATCATCACCCTCGTCTTCATCGATACCGGGAAGATCGGAGACGCGAATCGCGTCGACACCGGGCCTCGCAGAGTGGACTCCAAGAAGCAGCTCGAGCGCCGGCGCGGCCTCGAGCGAGAGCTCGATCCGGCCGCCACAGGTGTTTGAAGAAGGAGAAGGAGCGGCGGCGCTCCCCTCCGCGTGCGCCTCGCTCTCGTTGGCCAGGCAGTGGTAGACGACCGCGGAATCTCCTTCGACGCAGAGCCTCGCGGCGGTTCCTCCGCATGCCGGGCGGGAGAACGCAGGAAGAGAAGAAGTTGAAGAAGAAGTTTTTTGCTTATTTTGCTTCTCCTTCTTCTCCGTTTCTTCGAGGGGCGCTGTCGGCCGCATCCTCGATAGCAGGAAATCGGCGCCGATCCTGTCAGCTGCTGCGTCGACGGGAAGGGCAGCGACCACGGCCTGGGCCGCCTGCCGGATGACCTCGAGGGCGTGGGCGCGGTTGCGGGCCCTGCGAGCGTACTCGCTTCGCGGCGCGGTGCCCCCGGGGACGACGGGAGTTTCTTCGCCGGCGTCGTCGTCGTCGACCTCTTCCTCTGCTCTCTCCGCCGCGTCCTCCCGCGCGACGCCCAGGCTCGACACCAGCAGCCCGCGCGGCAGCGACCTCCGCAGCTCCACATTGGAGGCCGCGGCGAGCTCGACGGCGCGAGGTAAGGCCACGGCTAAGAAATCAGCCCAGGTCGAGCGCTGGCAGACCGAGACGGTCAGGTGCAGCGAGGGAAGCATCGCGCCGCCGTCGAGGTCTTCTTTGTCGTCGTCATCTTCTTCTTCGTTCTTTTCTTCTTCACCATATGCATCATCGTCGTCGTCTTCCCCTCTCTCCGCCTCGTCGCCGACAGTCGCGGCACAGTGGACCGTGCCCCGGGGCAAATACAAAACATCGCCCCTCCTCAGCACGGCATCCAGCAGCAACGGGCCCAGCTCCTCCTCCCTGAAGTCGTCGCTCGGCCAGCGCGGCAGCACCTCCTCCTCCGTCTTGGGTCCAAACACCCGCCACCGCTTCCGCCCACAGAGCTGCACGATGAACACGTCGACGTCGTCGTAGTGCGGTGCGAAGCCCTGGTGGCCCAGCGGAGGGGAGATGTACGCGTTGGTGCCCACGGCGCAGCCCCAGAACCCCTCGAGCGCGGCGACGACCGACCGTAAAGGGGCGTGATGCCGCTGCGGGTGCAGAATCCGGGCAGAGGCCCCGCCGAGAAGGGCGTCGCGGAGGTCGGAGGGGCGCACGAAGGGGGAGTCGGAATTGGAGTTCAAGGTTCGGCGGACCCCGGCCTGCGGGTCGAACTTCACGACGTCGACGCCCGTCCCGAACGGGTAGCCGTGGTTTTGCAAAAGGTCGAACAGGTCGGATGATCCAAACAGCCCTTCGACGACGGCTCGCCCCTGTTTCTTGTTGGCGTGCCTTCGCACCAGCACGGGCCGTTCTTCGAAGCAGGTGTCGAAGAAGGCGCGGAGAGGGAGAGGGGCGAGCAAGGCAGAGAGCACTGCGGCGCCGGCGGCTTCCGAGCCCGCGGGGGTCGAGGTAGAAGCCAAAGCGGCTTTCGCGACGCTAATGACCAGCGAGGCGGGACGGTCGTCGTCGACAAAAAAGGGGACGGGTTGCTGCGGGAGATCGTGGTGGTCGTGCTCGCCGCTGCCGCAACGGCCGTTGGCGTGCTCGTGGTGGCGGAGGTCGGGGTCTTCTTCCTCTTCTTCTTCTTCGCCGGATGACCAAGCCGTCGCCGCATGCGGCGCTCGCAGTGGCGTTTTAGGAGCCTTTTCCTTCTTTGTTTTATTCGTCTTCGAGTGAGGCGACTTCATGGTTGACCCTGGCGACGCTGCTAGCTGTACAGAGCGCTTCTTTGAGGCCTTTGAAGGCGACGGCATTGCAATCTGTTTTGCTATTTTTTTGGTTTTCGAAATCGAGCCAAAAAATGAAATTCTTTGAGCAGCTCGGAAGACGAGGGGAAAAAAACACAAAAAACGAGCTCGTTCGAGCAGCTCTCGATCGAATGTTTCGCAGCGTCGCAACCGCGGTCGCGAAAGCTTCTCAACCGCTGCCGCCACGACAAGATGCATCACGCGGGCATGTTATTCCCAGGGCCGTGCCCAGGGAGAGCTCACGGCCATCGGAAAGCTCAAGACCCTCGGAGACGTCACCAGAATTGGCGAGGTCGCCCTCGATGGCCACGCCGCTCGCTCGAAGGCACCGACCTCCGTCTCAACCTCCTCGTCGACCTCCTCGCCTCGCGCAGCAGCAGCAGCAGCACTCCCGCATCCCCCAGATCCTCTCAGATTTCGACGACGCGTGCCGCTATCGCCGACCCCCCGCGGTCATCCTCCACCTCGTCCGGAAGCTCCGCCAGCACCTGATCCTGGAAGGGGTAGAGGAAGAGGAAGAAGAAGAAGAAGAAGAAGAAGAAGAAGAAAAAGAAGAAGAAGAAGAAGAAGAAGAGGACGGCGGTGTCGGAGGAACCCGACGACGACGAAGACGACGACGACGCCCTTCCGGCGCCGAGGTCGACGCGTTGCTCGCTTCCACCCTGAGGACCGCGAGGATAGAGCGCGCCTTCCGCGAGATGTTTTCTTTCACTGGAGGAGGCGATGACCATTATTACAAAGACGACGACTCGGTCGAGCCCGTGGTCGCGGCGCTGCGCCTCGCGGACCTGCTCCCGCCGCACGCCGGGACGAGACTCGCGCTGCTCGACGAGGCCGTGAAAGCCAACAAGAGCAAGCGCGTCGACGTCGCCGGCGTCGTCGAGATCGCCGAGGCGTGCTCCAGCCTGGCCCGCAGGCTCCGGAACCCGGAGTACGGGTTCGGCCCGGAGGTCGCCGACGACGCCGGTACCGTTGCCGTGCTGACGGCTGCGACGAGGAGCCTGCTGGCAGCTGCGAAGAGGAGGTCCGAAGAAGCAGAAGAGGAAGTAGAAGAGGTCGAAGGGGGTGACGAAGAAGAAGAAAGCTTCGACGACAAAAACAGCAGCAGCAGCAGCAGCAGCAGCAGCAGCAGTGACGAAGCTCTCATCCGCTCGATGATAGCCCGCGCCCTAGCCCGCCGCTCCTCCTCCCCCGCGGTGCTCGCGACGGCCCTCAACGCGTTGGTCGCCCTCGGGGATCCCTCCGCGGTCTTCTCCACCTACGCGAGCTTCAGACGTCTCTGCCGCTCGAGGCCCGAGACTCGCACTTTCCATGCCCTGCTCCGCGCGGCGCGGCTCTCGCGCGACGCGCTCAAGGTCCGGAGGCTCCACGACAGGCTGAGCCGGGGCCTGCACGGCCCGCGCGCTCTCCCCAATGAGCGGACCTCCGCGGTGGTGCTTTCCGCGGCCGCTGCGTCGGGGGAGAGGGACGTCGCCTGGATCCTGCGGGTTTACTCCTCGGGCGCAGAGGCCTTTGGAGTTAGCGGCGGAGGAGGAGCAGCAGCAGCTCCGTGGAGCAGCGTCGCCGCCGTCGAGGCCGCCGCGGCCCTGGCGCTGGCGATAAGGTCCGCCGGCGCTCCCCCCGAGGCCGCTGCCGCGGCGTTCGCTGCCGGGGCGGCGGTCAGGCTTCACGCGAACAGCAGCAGCAGCAGCACTCCGGAGGAGGAGTTTGTGCCCGGCGAAACGCCGCGCCGCCGTCGCCGCCGCATGTGGCTCAGGAGGAAGAGCCGCGGCAGCGACGCGGCGCGGAGGCAGGCGAGCTCGTGGCTCTACACAGAGCTGCTGCAGCTCGCCGCGGCCGCCGGCGAGCCGGAGAGGGCCTTGGCTCTGTGGGATGCCGCGATGGAGGACGGCGTGACCTCGTTCCTCTTCGACGACGACGACGATGACGACGACGATGACAGGGAGGGAACACAAGGCGGAGAAAGCAGCGGCACCGACGGCGAAGGCAGCGGCAACGACAGTGACAACGGCGGCGGAAGAGCAACAACAAGGGACAGCGAATCAAACAACTCGTCTTCTTCTTCTGCCGCGGCCCCTGCCTACCTGTTATCCGCTCTCTTCAAGTGCGTCGCCGCCGGCGGGGGATCCCCGGAGCTTCAGCTCCTGGGTGACGCGGCCCGCGCAGAGCTCCGACGCGCGTGGATGCTCGAGAAGGAAAAGAGGTTGAAAAGGTCACAAAAGAAGAAAAAGGGTCTGAAAACTTACTCCCACTCTCTTTCGACCCGCGACGCGCTCGTCGCTCACAACTCCGCCCTGGCGGCCCTCGCTGCCGGTGCCCGCGTCGCGGAGGCCCGCTCCCTGCTCGACAGCATGACGCGGAGCAGCGACGATCGGGGTCGAGCTCGAGCGACGACGGCGACTGCGACGAGGAGGAGCTCCTCCTCCGGCGGCGGCGGCGTCGGCGGCCCCGCCCCAGACGCCGTTTCCTTCAACTGTGTCCTTGACGCCGCGGCGCAGGCAGGGGACGTCGACGCGGCGTTCGACGCGTACCGGGCCATGATCGAGGAGGGTGAGCGGAGGAGGAGCAGGAGCAGGAGCGGTAGAGGAAGAGAAGGACAAGGAGAAGAAAACGACGGCGGCTTTTTCGCCCCGGGCGTCGAGTCTTATGGAGCACTGATGCACGCCGCTGCCCGCGCGGCCTCGCCCGCCGACGCAGAGCTTGTTCTCAGGGCGATGAGGGCAGCCGGCGTGGAGGCCAGCGTGCAGGTGTTCACCTCTTACATGGCGGCGCTGGTCGCAGGCTACGGCGGGAACAGCGGAAACGGAGGCGGAGGCGGAGGCAAAAGCAAAAGCAAAAGCAAAAGCACGAAAAGCTCCAAGAAACCATCATCTTCTTCTTCTTCGAAAGCGTTTTCCACCTCTTCCTCTTCCCAACCCCCGTCCGCCTCCGAGGCCGCGTCGACGGTGCTCGCCCAGATGCGCGCCGAGGGGCTCCAGCCCACGGCCGTCACCTTCGGCGTCTGCCTGCAGGCCGCGGAGCAGAGCGGGGACGTCGGCGCCGCCTTACGGTTTTACCGCGACGCGCTGAGCTCGGGGGTGGCCCCGACGGACGAGTGCCACAGCAAGCTGCTGCGCGTCTCCCTCTCCGAGTCGGAGAGGACGCTGCACGAGGTGATCGGGGTGGTGCGGAGGCTCGTGACGGGGGGAGCGAGCAGCAAAGGCTCCCATCGAACGACGACGACGGCGAACTCTTTCGCCGTCTCGCGGGAAGTCCGCGACGCCACGCTCAACTCTCTGGCCCGCGCCCTGGCCTCCGCCGGGCAGCTCCCCCGCGCATCTCGCACCCTGGCGTTGCTGCGCTCTCTGGGTGGCGTCCCGGAGACCCCCACGCTGGGGGCGATGCTGCGGGCCGCGGCCGCGGGGGCGCGCCTCGACGACGCCGAGGCCCTCTACGAGGAGCTCCGCTCGCGCGGCGCGCGCGCGAGGCGCAAGGACGCTTCGGCGCTGGTGGTGGCTCTGTGCGACGCAGGGAGGCTCGGGGACGCGCTGAGAGTCTACGCCGAGCTGGCGAGGTCGGACGCGTACTTTGCTGCTCCTCCTCCGGCAGAAGCGGCTGCGGCGGCAGCAGCGGCAGCGGCGGCAGTAGCTTCCGCTTATTCGTCTTCTTCTCCGCCTTCTTCTTCTTCGTCGTCGTCTTTGTCGGCAGCATCATCAAAAGCACCGACCGACAAGAAGACAAAGCCCCCGCGCGTCAAGCCGCGGTCCCGCGAGAGGACGCGCTCTTCTCCGCGCGAGTGGAGTTCCTTCGGCTCCGGCGGCAGCGGAAGTGGAAGCGGAATCGGAGGAGGGAGTGGGAACACTTCCACCTCGGCCACGGCAGCGCTCGTCGCGGCCCTATCCTCGGCGGGAGACGTCGACGCGGCGCGCTCTCTCTACCTGACCAGCGGCCTCAGGGAGAGCGCGAGGGGGGCCTACTCAGTGGCGGCGGTGGCCGCGACGGGCGCGGCGAGCTTTTCGACGGAAAGCGCTGCCGACGATGCCGCCGGTGCTGCTTCTGCCGCTTCCGATCAAGCTCCTCTTTCTTCTTCGTCACCACCACCGTTAAACCAGATCCGCCTGCCCCCTCCCCCCGGCATCGAGCGCGCCTGGGCCGCGCTCATCGAGGCCGCCTGCCACGCGGCGAGGCCGGCCGTCGCGCTGCTCGCCTTCGACGACTGGCGGGCCGCGGCCGACGCCGCCGCCGCGGCGGGCGCGAGGCCGCCCGAACTCAGCCCGGCGCTGCTGGCGTTCCTGGAGGCCACCTGCAGGAACAGCGGCGGTGGTAACGGCGCGAAGAGAGAAAGGGTTGCCGGCACAGTGAGCAGCAGCAGTTTCAGCAGTTTCAGCAGCGGCGACGGAGACGAAGACGAAGAAGGAGAAAACAAAGAAGGGGACATGTCGCTTCGGGTCCTCGACGTTTGCGCCGCGCTGAGGACGATGACCTACCGAGCGGCGCAGGCCGCTCTCGCCGCGCCCCCGAAGGCCTCGCACCACGTCCGAGGGTGGGTCGAGGAAGAAGAGGAAGAGGAGGACGAAGAGGAAATCGAAGCCAGGAGGAGGAAGGAAGGGACGAGCGTGCGTGTCGTGCCGAACTTTTACGACTCCGACTCGGAGGAGGAAGAAAAGCAGCAGCAGCAGCAGCAGCTCCTCGTCCCTCCTCCGCCCGGGTCCGCCGCCGCCGCCGTCGCCGCGAGGCGCGCCGCGCTGGCCTCTCCCGAGGTGGTCGCGGCAAGGAGGGCCGCGGAGCTGGTGGCGGCCCGCGCGGCGCTACGGAAGAGGCTGGCCGAGAGAAGGAGGCGGGCTGCCGAAGCGGCGGAGGAGCGAGAGCAACAGCAAGAGGAAGAGGAAGAGAAAGCGGCAACGGAAGAGCGAGTAACTCGCCCTCTTCCGCCTCTTGCCCCCTCTCCTCCTTCCTCCTCCGACGAGGACGGGTCACCTCTCTCTCGCCCCCGCCCTGCCCCCGCAAAGCTCGCTGCCGAAGCCGCGCAGCTGCGGGCCCGCGGGAGCAGCGACGACGATGATGAAAAAGAAGAAAGCAGCGCGTTTTATTGGAGCAGCGAGGGAGACGAAGAGGAACAAGAAGACGAAAACTAGATTTGTAATTTTACTCGATACAAGGAGGAGGCACGGCGCACCTCGCTGAGATAAAGTCGAAGATCGCGCGCGCGGCCTCGGGCTCGGCTCCCAGCAGCGCGTGGTCGCCGTCGAGCGCGACCGCGAGAGCCGCCGCTGGCTTCTCGGAGTTGGGAGCTTCCTCGCCCTCTTCCCGTCCGCCCTCCCTGACCCCGCAGTTGATCACCCGGGCCAGGCGCCTCCCGTGCGCGGCCGTGTCGTAGTCTTCCGGAAGGTGCTGCTCCCGCAGCGAGGAGAGGATGAGCGTGGGGAAGAAGGAGGAAGCGTCGTCGGGTGTGGACTCCTCGTCCTTTCCTTCTCCTGCTCCTGCTCCTCCGCTCTTCTCCTTCCTCCTCCCTGCGAGGGCCCAGAGCTTCTCCGAGAGCTCCTGGTCGGAGAAGTCGGACGAGAAGTAGTCGTCGTCGCCTCCCTTCTCGACCAGGGAGCGCCAGCGCCGCGCGGAGACTGGCGCGCCGTCCCACTCTCTCATAAAGAAGACAATGGCGTCGGCGGCGGCGTCGGCGGCGGCGTCTTTCTCCTCCTCCTTCTCCTCCTCTTTGGCGACCGCCGAACACTTCCGAGCCCTCTCAAGCCTCTCCCGTGCCAAGGGAACCGTCTCCGGGCTGAGGAAGAAGCACTCGCGGTCGGAGACGGGCGCCTGCAGGACGATGCCCAGCAGCGGAGGCGACGGAGGCGGAGCAGCCGTCGCGCGTTTGTTGCCGCTGCCGCTGTCGTCGTCGCCCGAGGCTGACTCCGCGCTCCTCTCCCTCTCCTGCTCGGCGTAGCGCACGGCGTCCTGGCACCCCGTAGAGTGGCCCAGCAGCACGACCCCTTCGATCCCCCGGTGCTCCCTCAGGTGGCGCGACAGCTCGAGCAGCTCCCGGGCGTCGCGGTCGAGAGAGGAGGTGCCCCAGCCTCTGTGGCTCGAAGAAAGCAGCGGCGTCACCAGGGACCACGAAACTGTTGTTTCGTTCGCGGTGTTGTTCTTCCTAAGCAGCTCCGCGAGGTGGGGGAGGTAAGGGAGCGCGAAGAAGCCGTCGGTGAGGCCTCCGACGGCGACGACGGCGAGTTTGGCTGCTTTGGTTTTGGTCTCGGCGGAGGTCAAGGTCGGAGAGGCATCGGTGTTTGCCTTTCCTTCCGCCGCCGCGGTTCCCCCTTTTAATTCGGCGCCTCCGCTCTCTATATCGTGAGAAAGATTATAGTCGAACGCGACGCATGCGCTGGAACTGTCAGAATATCGAAAGAGCTCCCCCTGTGCTCGAGGGAAGGGAGACATTTGAACGCGAATGATTGGCTTTTTTCTGTTGGTCGATCAAGTGTGAAGAAATGTTTTTTTTTTCACCTTTGATGAAAAACAAAAGAAATAACTCTTCTCTCTTTCTCTTTCTCTCTCTTCACGCATCCAGCTTGTCGTGCACACGGCTCCTGGGGATATCAAACCTCAGCATCCCTCCGGCGGCTCCAGAGGAGCCCGTCTTCAAGACGGGAGACAGCGGCGGCAGGAGCGACGAGGAGGTCAAAGGTGTCGCAGAGTCAGAAGCAGCAGAAGCAGCGGAACGAGAAGTCAAAAGGGAGCCGACACGAAGAGACGCGAGCGCCGCCGCCAAGGCCGGCGGAGGAGTGGCCCCATAGTTCGAAGAGGTCGTCATGAAGCTCGAGTGCTGCTGCTTTTGCTGCCTTGGAGTTTTGCTCAATGCCTTGCTCTCCTTCACATGTTGCTCCTCTTCCTCGAATTCCTGCTCCTCGCCTTCTTTTCGTCCTTCTCTTCCGGCCGACGTCGCTGCCACGAGCGCGCTCAGCCACGCGGCTGCCCCCGTGGCAGGCAGGGTTTTACGCCAATCCCCTCCGCGGCTCAGGAGCGTCGCTGCCAGGGCGCGCCCGGCGGCCGTCGAGGCGTGGGGCAGCGGGCCGCAGCCGCCTTCGGTCGCCGCCGAAGACGAAGAAGAAGAAGAAGAAGAAGAAGAAGAAGAAGAAGAAGAAGAAGAAGAAGAAGAAGAAGAAGAAGAAGAAGAAGAAGAAGAAGAAGAAGAAGAAGAAGAAGAAGAAGAAGAAGAAGAAGAAGAAG
>Ga0210003_1000757_pt1 | contig 29421 bp, 44 predicted proteins | sample LantaG_FD_182804 | JGI IMG/M metagenome (GOLD analysis project Ga0210003, IMG submission 182804) | Deep subsurface microbial communities from Baltic Sea to uncover new lineages of life (NeLLi) - Landsort_02402 metaG (SPAdes) (version 2) | ecosystem: Environmental > Aquatic > Marine > Oceanic >... | reverse complement strand
TCTATTGCTACTGCTAAAGCTGAAGCAGCTAAAGCACAACAAGATAAGATTAAAGAAAAAGCTCAGGGAGAAGCACGTGAGGCTAAAGCTGAAGCTGATGCAAATGTTATTAAGAAAACAGCTGTTGTTGAAGCACAGCGACAAAAAGAAGTTGCAGAATTAGAAGCTGAAAAGAAATTTCAAGTTGCAAGACTTGCTGCTAAAGAAGCACTAGAAGAAGCAAAAAGAGTACGAGCTGTTGGTGCTGCAAAAGCAGCTGCTAACCAAGCATTAGTTAAAGCTGGTCTAACGCCTTTACAAAGAGCTGAGATTGATAAAGAAACAAGAATTGGTGTAGCTGCAGAGCTTGCTAAAGTTGTATTTCCAAAGATGATGGTGATTGGTGGAAGCGGAAAAGGTGGAGCATTGAATCCATTTGATGCTGTTGGTCTAAAATCTTTCATTGAAATCAATGATAAAATGTCAGATAGTAAGACTATTCCGTAGGTTATAATAGTACATGTGTAGTTCACGCCCCGAATTATCGGGGCGTTTTTGTCTGGAGGTACAACATGAAAGACAGAGTATTTTACACAGATATTAACTTGTTTGGAAAAGATGAGCTTAAGTTCTATATGGAATGCGGTAGCTCTTACTATGTTGGTAATATAGTAGACCTAAAATACTCATCAGAAGATAAAAAAGAAGAAGCAGAGAATCAAATAAAAAGAATAATCGATTTTGCAGAGGATAGATATGTCTCAGGAGATCGAGAATTGACCCTAGATCGTTTATATCATAAAACAGATGATGGAATATTAATAACATATGGAGATGATATATTCTGCAAGAAGAGAAAAACTTGTCGTCCATTTATAAATCCGCTATCAGCGTCATTAGATAAGTTAAGAAAAAAGAATGAATTATCTGAAGACGAATTAAATAAAATATCACTAAAAGCATCTCAGTACTCTTGCCACACCATCGTCCTAGGATACTTCAATCCTGACAGTTTATTAGATATCGAGTATAATAGTATTAGAATTATTATTCTCCCGAAAGGTAGGACTTGCATTAATATCTAATTATTGGAGTATATCATGAACCAAACTATGGTTGTATTAAAGTTGCTTAATGGCACATATCAATTAACACGACTAAATCTTACAAAAGATCCAAACGGAGCTGTAAGACAACCACTAACTATAAATGCACCTGTGTACAATGAAAAAAGAACATGTAAAGCAATATTTTATAGAAAGAATAAACGTAATACTTTATTTTACAAAGAAATAAATGAAGAGGAGGAAGATAAATTGGTGTTTGCATGAGCACCTTTATTAAGTCACTGATACTATTACTTGTTATGTTTATAATAGCAAACAGTTGTCAGATATGAAGTTTAGAAAAGCAAAGGTGTTACTCGAGAAAGACGGATGGGAATTAGATAGAGTCAGGGGATCGCACTACGTATATATAAAAGACGATACTGAGTTTATTTTACCTCATCATAGTGGTGATATATCTCGGGTGGTAAAAATAAATCTATTAAAGTTACTTAAAGGAGCAAGGGATGAAGCTAGCAATTATTGTGGGTCACTCAGCGAAGAAACCTAATTTTAAGAATTATTTAGGGGAAACAGAGTACGGTTTTAACTATCGTATTGCTGACAAACTAAAAATACACTTAGATAAAGAATATAAATGCATTACTAAGATCTTTTATAGAGACGGAACAACCCTTAGTGGAGTTGGCGATGAAGTAGAAGATTGGCATGCTGATGCATCTATAGAATTACATTGCAATGCGTTTAAAGAGCCATTAACACATGGTAAGGTGTGTGAAGCCTTAGCCCTTAAAGGAGATGAAGTCTCTATTGAGTTTGCTAAATTGTTTGCATCTCTTATGAGGGATTATTTTGGTTTTGGCTTAAGACATGACAATGGGTGTAAAATAGTCAAGTATGGAGAAAGAGGTGCTTACAATCTAGCAGCCATCAATCTAGATATTCCTAAGATCTTAGTTGAGCCATGTTTTACAAACTTTGAGACAGATGAAGCAGTGAGATTTCACACTAATGAAGACCTTTATATTGCTGTTCTCGCTGAATCTTTTAGATTAACCATGGGATTAGAAAGAAAGATGCAAGATGTACCAGAAGTGCCTATTGATAATCAGGCTATAAAGGATATGGTGTATACGATGGAGCAGATCAGGGACCTGTGTGATAATTTTATAGAAAAGTATAGTATAGAAGACTAGTTTTTTAAAGTGAGACAGTGTCAGGTTTGTTTTAGATATAATTATGGTATAATTTAGTTATGAATAAAGAAGAAATATTAGAATTAGCCAACGATATCGACGTGTTAGAACCATTAGAGAAGGCTTGTCCACGCTGTGGTAAGTCGAGCGCCAACTCTAGTAACTCAGCCGGACGCTGTTCAGCTTGTCTTAAGAAATTAAAAACAAATAAGAAGAAACCTGGTCATTATCTCCACGAACATAAACTTGCAGATGATGCTCTTAGAAGGCAAGATGGTAAGACCAAGACATCATCTGCTAAGTCAAATGGACGTGGAAGTAGAAAATCTATTATAAGTCAGACAAGAAGAGCTTACAGCAAGCACGGTAAAGGAACAACATTGTCGCCGGACCGTAAAGACAACAGTAAGGGCTACTCATCGTCTAATACAAGAATGGTCCCCAAGAAGTTGAATCAGGGTAGACACACTGTTGACACCAAGAAGTTAAACAACTGGAAGAAGAAATTAAATAAAACAGATATAACATTTGACGACTTAAAGACTCTTGTAATAGCTAAGGCTATAGAATCCAACAATGAATTTCTGTGTAAATCAATAGAAAATCTCACATATGACGAACTCATAAACCTATTGAACAATTAAAAAATTAAGATTTGTATAATTAATACTACAGGTAAATTTTACTGATGGTGAATTATGCGAGTTTATAAGGTTGGTGGTTTTGTAAGAGACTATCTATTAAATATCAAATCTAATGATGTGGACTGGGTTGTAGTAGACTCAACTCCTCGTGATATGGTAGAACAAGGATTTATTCCGGTTGGTAAAGATTTTCCTGTCTTTCTTCATCCAGATACAAGAGAAGAGTATGCACTAGCTCGCAAGGAATCTAAGCGAGGTGTTGGGTATCATGGTTTCTCCTTTGAAACAGATAACGTAACTCTAGAGGATGATCTTTTTAGAAGAGATATAACAATTAACGCTCTTGCTATGAATGACAGCGGTACAATTATAGATCCCTACAACGGCAAGAAAGATTTATACAGTCGAACAATAAAACATGTGTCAGATCATTTTAAAGAGGATCCACTTAGAGTCTTGAGGGTAGCCAGATTTCAATCTAAATTCCCTAACTTTAGTATACATGAAAGTACTATCACCCTGATGAAAGAGATAGTTAAGTCTGGAGAGTTGAGCACCCTAACACCAGAAAGAATAAACATGGAGATGTATAAAGCATTAGCATGTCCAAAGCCTTCTTTGTTCTTTGAAATACTAAAGAAGATTAAGGCATTAGAAGTAGTATTTCCAGAAGTACATGCACTAATTGATGTACCACAAACAGAAGAATACCATCCAGAGGGGTGTTGCTATACTCACACAATGCTTGTATTAGATAAATGTAAACCTGATCCTAAACTTAAGCTTGCAGCATTGGTACATGACTTTGGTAAAGCCCTAACACCGACTGATATACTACCTAAGCATTATGGTCATGATGATGAAGGTATTCCAGTTGTTACAAATTTTTGTGATAGGTTGCGTATCAGTAAAGAGCATACTAGATTTTGTTATCTAGTTACTAAGTATCATATTCGATCGCATAACATAATGGAAGCTAGATCAACAAAGGTTGTACGCATATTAAAAGATATGCGAGCATTACATGACCCCACTATATTAGAGGATTTCATAAGCGTTTGCGAAGCAGATCAGCAGGGTAAGCTATCAGATGAACCATATAAGCAAGGTGAATACTTAAGAGAATGCTTGATAGCTGTTAAAGATACGCCTGTAGATGAGATAGCTAAAAAATATAGTGGAAGTAAACATCTCACTGACATGATTGAACAAGTTCAGTCATATAAAATAAAGGTTTTAAAAAGACAGTTTAATATGAATAGAGTTGCTGAGATATTCGAGCAAAAACGAGAGATAATAGCAAGAATGAACAAGTATCACCCTGATAAGAAATTGGTGGGATTGATAATAGCTGGTTCACATTTTTTTGACATGGATACACCAAATTCTGATCTTGATTTTAGAGGAATATATTTACCCAGTGGCAAAGATGCTAAGAAAGGTCAACTGCAGTATAAGACAGCTGGAAACAATACACGTAATACAAAAGATGATGTAGATGTTGATTTATATTCTGTGTATAAGTTTACAAGGTTGTTAGCCAACGGCGACTTCAATATGATGGAGTTCTTGTTTGCCCCAGCAGATAAAATACTTATAGACTCAGAAATTTATAAGTGGTTGAGATCAATAAGAAGTAGTTTTATAACTAAAAACATTAGTCCATTTATTGGTTTTATAAAGAAAGAATATAATCGCTATGGTATATCAGGGGATCATTATAATGCTCAAGCTAAGTTTTTAGAACTAACAAAAAACTGGGATCCCAAGAGCAGGATAAAACATCATTGGGATAAGATAGAAGAGTATGCGAAAGAAGAGACCAATTTAGTTAGGATAACTAAATCACGTGCAGGTAAGGATGAATGGGTGAGGTCATTTGTTATAGCTCACCGGTTATTCCAAGACACAGTCAGAGTTGATTATGTAGCTGAAGAGATAAGATCGAAGTTAGAGAGATATGGTCATCGCAAGAAGAATAGACAAGATGGTGCAGATTATAAAGGTTTGTATCATGCTAAAAGACTCATATATGAAGCAACAGATATAGTAAAAGATGGAACACTTCATCTTCCATTTTCTCAAAAAAGACATAACGAACTCATGAATATAAAGTCTGGCAACGCAAATGTAGATGAGTTAGGTGAATCTATATCAGCCGACATAGAGTTTTTAAGATCATACGACTACACTGATGAGGGAAGAGCTGAGTATGTTAGAGATTTAGCAGATAGAATATCAAATAATATAAAGTCTGAGGTAGAAATACGCAGTCTTACAACTAAGGAGAAGTTATGTTAACAGAGGTACAAAAAAGATTTGTAGAATTAGAGAAACAAAAGCAAGATCATCGTTTATTCTTTGAGGAATTAGAGTCTGCTGCGCAAGAAGTAGCTGATGAGATAGGTATTGATAGCATGTTTCAAGATGATGAAGGAACTGTATATCAAGTTGTAATACCTGAGGGCAGATTTGTTCACTATCCTAAGATCGGTTATATAAGAACTAGAAGAACTGAAGAGAAGAGAGGTGATCTATCACTTAAGAAGGCTAAAGAAGCTGGTTTTGAGGTTGAATAGACACTTAAACTAATTAATAGATAACCGATTCGATTGTAGGGCATGCAAATGACATATTTGTTTTAAAAAGGAATTTTATGTTTGAAGATAAAATCTTTGATGGATTGGATGATATATCTAAGATGATGGAGCCATATACTTATTCTATCAATGATATATTATCTAACATGCCCCAAGAACTTACTGTCACTTATGACGAGATATGTGAGCTGATACAACGTCAAAGTGATAGATTTAATATAAGGGCAGCAGACATATTAAGACTAAAATTTAGAGACTCATCTGAAGAAATACTAGATAACTTAATGGAATTTAATAACTTCTACGGTATAGAAACAAGTGAATCTCTAAGTATAGATTTTGAGACAAGCAGTATAAATGGTATACTTAAAACTGTTAAGATTAAAAATGGTTATACCGAAGACGAACTAGCACTAAAGATTAAGAATAAAATAATAGAAAGCATACGTAATGCAATGTATTCTCCATCTAGTTTTAACAAGACTAATGCAAATGAATTAGCAGACTTGTTCGATATAAAGAAAGTATCATCAGAACGAGGCGCAAGAGCAAAAAGAGAGTTAATGGTTGCAGGTTTTAATAAGATACTTGAAGAAAAACTACACATAAGAGATGTCGATTTAGCTATCAGAGTTGCAAGGTGGATAAAAAAGTTCTTACAAGATGGTAACCTTGGAGCAATAAACAATTTATGCAAGATGAAGATATTATCCCATAAAGAGCGAGCTATATATTCAATTGAAGATGAGGTTATTGTATGAATAACTACGAACAATTAATAAAGATAATTGACGATATTGAACCTACACCATCAATCCTTCACCTAAGAAAATATACTGCTCCTTTTAGTAGTAATGTTCAGTTTGCTTTAGGATCTAGAGTTAATCATATGACACTTGTAGCATGTAACAAAGATACAGATAACTGTGATGTATTGAATGATCTAGTATATTCTAATATAGTAGAATACTTCAATAAATCAAAGTTGAAAAACATAGTAGACAGAGATCGTATAACTGAGAAATGTTTAGGAAAAGTAAAAGATGAGTTAGTTGAATGGTTCTGCACAGTTAGTCCTAATGCCAAACCAAAGCTAACAGGTATATATAAAATATTAAATAGAAAGATTTACTTTAATCTATCAGATGAGCACAATAACATGGTGCTATCAATATGGCTTTATCTAACGAAAAATAAAACCGATATGATAGAAAAAAGCGAGATACATACAAAAAATTTATATGGATTGCTGTGTATAGCAGCTAAAAAAATAGATAAAATGTAATAAAGGAGAGTTTACATGGCAACAAAAACAAGGACGGATAGAGTTGTGACAAATGACGATATCATGAAATATGAACCAATGATCGAGTCGTGGATGAGGAGATCAGTTAGAAAGAACTGGAACGAGGCAGATGTCAACAGAAAAAATGGTGATATATCGCTTGGTAATAGTGGCTATACAATGAATGATATTAGACAGCACTTAAGGGCAGAGATCGTTATAGCATTAAAGAATTATGATCCAACTAAAAATACAAAAGAGAGCACTTTTATATATGGACACTTATTTAAAAGAGTTGGCCAATTAATGAAGAAGTTAACAAAGAGATCTATGGGTTATGGCATATGGATGAACAATCTAGAACTAGTCTTAAATGAATTAGACGAGGAATAATTATGCTTGAAATAACCTGTATAGAATGTAAAACACTCACTTCTAGTAGATGGTATGGTAAACTAAGTAAACTTTATTTATGTAGAAAATGTTATAGAAAAAGACCAAGCATCAATAAACATGAAAAAGAAGTAAACTATAAGTATAGACTTAAGAATAGAGAAGAGATTCTTTTAAAGAAGAAGAAATATTATTTAGATAATATAGAAATAGAAAGAAAACGCAGAATGGAATATGAAAAGAAAAGATTAGTAAACGATGAAGCTTTTAAGATATTAAAAAATGTTAGAACACGTGTTAGATCTTTTTTGCGAAATAAAGTGATAACCCCAAGATCATCCATAACAAAAAATATCGGAATAAATAGTTGTGATCTTAAGTTGTACATTGAATCCAAATGGCAATCAGGGATGTTTTGGGGTAACTATGGACTTCATGGTTGGCATATAGATCATATCAAGCCGTTAAGTAGTTTTACTCTTACAAATGAAGATGAACTCAAGAAAGCTTGTCACTATACAAATTTACAGCCACTGTGGGCTAAAGATAACTTGAGCAAGGGAGCTAAATATGAAGATTTTTAATAACATACATGATGCTTATATTGAAGTACTGAAAGATGTCTATGATAATCCAGAGTTTACCTCTTCTCCTAGAGGAATGAAAATTAGAGAAATTATGCACTATCAGTTTAGAGTAGAAAATCCTAAATCTGAATCAATAGTAACAAAAGATAAAGATAGAAATAAAATTATTAATTCTTACACAGAAAAAGAATTAAAATGGTACAAAAGTGGTTCACTCTTAGTTGAGGATGCTTCTAAGATATCTAGTTTTTGGAAAAACGTAGCTAATTCTGATGGAACAATAAATTCAAATTATGGATACCTAGTAGAGCAAGATGCATCAGAAGGTAATCCATTATATGAATTTGCTGGAGCAGAATTTATACCAGCAGAAGTAAATCATGGCATGAGGACACCCAAACAGTGGGTTAAAGAAAGTTTATTAAAAGACAAAGATAGTGACAAGCTATATTAAGGTTTAATAAGCCACGTCATTGCTATACTGGCAATCGTGATTTTGTTTGTACTATGTATGGGAATTTCCACATAAGAGACGACAAGCTCATGTTTGCTATAAGAATGAGATCTACAGACATGCATTTTGGATTAGTGTTTGATATGCCATATTTTATTCATCTGCAAGAAGAGATGCTTGCTGAACTTAAAGGTACTTATCCTGATTTAAAAATGGGATCTTTTACTTTTTCATCAGATAGCTTACACATATATGAAAGAAGCTTTAATGTTGTTGAGAAGATGCTTGGAAGATAATAATGACACAAATATTTAATGGCAATTCTGGTTTTGGTGTTAGAAGATTTGGCATTGAACCACTAAGCAACGATGAGTTACATGAAATGCAACGTCTATCAAAACAATTAGAAGAAGAAAGGAAGCAAAAAGTACGAGAAGTGTTTATATCTACTCCATCGTTTCTTAGAGAGATCATACTAACTGAAATATCCATCGATAAATGCTACTGTGATATGGGCAATGTAACAGTTGATGTCCCTAAAAGATTAGCAGAATTACAACAAAAGCAAGATGATTACCATGGTCCAAATAGAATGAGAGTAAGAGTAGATGATGGTGCTAGCCTTAGATTAGATATGAAACCAAGAATACTTGAGTTCTTTACAGAAAAAGAAGTAATAGAAATGCATAAAGATGCATCAATAATGGAGATGATGGATGAGCAACACGCCAGTGACACAAAAAGATGATTTCGTAGCTGATTTCCATGAAGGTGAAATGGATATGAGCAAGCTGCAAGACAAGCAGTTTATTGTTGCTGCTAACACAGGTAACAGAAACGAGTGTAAGCTGCTTGCCAGCACACTTCGTGGTCCATATGACTTTTATGAAATGACTGAACAAGTAGGTTATATGTATGAGAAAGAAGCTCATCACGCTAAAGTTACAGTATTAAGTACAGATTATGAAAAACCAGTTCAGTTTTTAGATTCAGGTACAATTGATTACTTAGAAGCGCATTGGAAAAACATAATATCTGAGGGTATACTTGAAGCTGCACTAGGCGACTTCACTATGGAAGCGGGGCTGCTTTCAGATGATGAACAAGGGAATGATGATGCTGTTGAACATTGAAAAAGTTTTAGACAAAGGCGAGGTTGCACTAATATCTCACTCCAACGACGGAAAGATGCTGCAGGATATCCAGCATACTTATTTTAAGACAACATTTAAGAAAGAGCTTATCGACATGGCCAGTGCAACAATGATGGTCAAGTGTCCAGTGTTTATTCAGTTAAATTTATCTAAATTCAATTTTAAAATAATGAGTATACCTTCTGACAACATAGAGGTTTATATACCTAACGTATCAGAGATTAATGCAAAGACATTAGAAGATAGAAGAAGAATATACAAATACTTCGATCAAACTTCCAATGCTCTCATAACAAATGCTAAAGGTATGCCAATGGATGGGTGCGACCCATTTATAGCCCAAACTACCATGCCTATCGGTGTGTATAATAAATTGATAGTGCATGGTAATCTCAGTACATGGGTAGAGTTCCTAAAGCAAAGTAAGCTGCCAAGTCCGATAGAATCATATCGTAAAAAAATTAGAGACATATTGAGTGCTCACTGGACTAACTTAGGAGCACTTGCTAAAATGTAATGGAGTTACGACATGGCAAAGAAGAGAAAGAAAGTAGTCAAGAAAACAGAACCGGCAGTTGAAAAAGAATATTACGAAGAAGTGGAGATTATTGATTCTAAAACAGGTAAGAAGAAAAAGATAAAAGTAAAAATTATCAGGTATGAATCAAGACAGGGATCATCTGATATTGATGAGAGTAAAGATGAGATGATAGACTCTATAAATAGCAAAGTAAGTATTAAACCAATAATAGATGAGGATAGATGAGATTTGCATATAAGACTTTTAAAGACTGGTGGCATGCACAAGGATGTTTCATTAGGAACAATGAGCCAGAGAAGATATGCCAGAGGGTTTGGGATTATAAGCAAGAAGATGTAGATAAGTTAAAGAGTAAGTTGACTATAGCAACAGATGCAATAATAATGATGAGAGATGCTGACACGTGGCAGAATGTAAGAGAAATGAATAACATGATGGATGAGGCATTGTGGCAGATAAGGGGTGAGTGATATGTCAGTAAAGAGATATTTAGAGTGGTTTCCAGAGAATCCAATCGGGTTCTGCTTGGCTCATATGATGTTGGTATGGACAATAGTTGAGTGTATAAAGATGATAAGGGGAATCACATGAGAGACCCAGCAAGAATACAGAAGGTCATGGCTAAAGTTGCAAGTTTGTGGTACTTCATGCCAGATATGAGATTTGGACAACTTATGGAATACATAAAAGATAGAGTCAATCATAATGTAAACCCATCAAGCTTCTTCTACATAGAAGATGAAGCAATGATGAATAAAATAAACGAGATAATAGATAGTATGGAGGAAGAGCATGAGTGAGTTGATAGTAGAGGTAGTAGAGATAGACAAGATCGAGAATCATCCGAATGCTGACAGACTGGATATGGCAACTGTTAAAGGTTGGCAATGTGTGGTCAAGAAAGATGCTTTTAAAGCAGGTGACAAAGGTCTTTACATACCAATCGACAGTATTCTTCCAATAGAACTAGAGGAGATGATATTTGGTCCTGAGTCTAAAGTCAAGTTATCTAAAAGTAGAGTCAAGACTATAAAGTTACGTGGTGCTATATCACAAGGTCTTCTAGTTGGATTAGATGTGGTTGGATTAAGCAGTAATTTAGAAATCGGAACAGACTTAAAAGAAGAATTAAAGATAAGTAAGTATGAACCACCAGTTGGACGACAACAAGGTCTAATGGGAGGTTATAAAGTTCCTAAGATAGTAAATGAGAACTTTAAGAAGTATACAAGTATAGAAAATGTAAAGAACTATATTAGACTTTTTAAAGATGGTGAGGAGGTGTCTGTAACTGAGAAAATCCACGGTACCAATTTTAGAGCAGGTTATGTTCCTAGAGAGTTTAATACAATGTGGAAAAAGGTGTTGCGCTTCTTTGGTGTACTATCGGAGTATGAGTTTGTATACGGTAGTCATAATGTTCAGTTACAGAATTCTGTAAGTGTTAAAAGTGAAAGTACTAATGTCTATCTTGAAGCCGTTAAGAGAGATCGATTATCTGAAATACTGAAACCTGGTGAAGTTATCTATGGTGAGATATACGGAAGCAGCGTTCAAAAGAACTATATATATGGATGTGAAGAGGGACAACGTAAGACTGTATATTTTGATCTTATGATTAATGGTGAATATCAAGAGCCAGATGCATTCTTTGCTTGGTGTGCAAAGAACAATATACCAACATCACCTGAGCTATACAGAGGTCCATTTGACTTCGAGAAGATAAAAGGATTACTGAAAGGTAACTCTGTTATGGTCCCATCTCAAAAGATAATTGAAGGTGGAGTATGTAAGGCTGTTGATAAAACATCTTCTATAATTGGACGTAAGGTCTTAAAGTTTATCAATGATGACTATCTACTGAAGGATAATACTGAATTTCATTAGGATGAAACATGGCGAAGAGAAAAAGAAAACCGTTAGATTTAACCCTTGCCAATGGTGAACTAGGATCAGCTGAGAAGTATTGTAAATTTAGTTGGATCCGTAATGCAATAGATCATATAGGTAGACACGATGATATGAACATTGGTGATGTACTTGTTCATATTAATGCAGATGGATCAGTTTATAAGAGTGATGGTATACCAGAAAGACATGTGGTCGTCCACAGAGATAGCTATGGTCTTGTATACACTAAAAGACTAATGTCTAATGGTAAGCTCACTAAGACAGTTACCTGTGTTACAGCTGAATCAAACAAGCATGGTCGATACGACTACGATCCTGAGCATGTTGAGTCTATATTATTAGGTGAAGAAGATGGATATGACCCATTAGAGAAAAACAGAGAGATGATTAGCAAGAGAAATAAAATTAGAAGACTTAATAAGAAAAAGAGATATGATAAGTTTAATGAAAAGAGTTTTTTCATAAAATTCTTAAGGAACTTAAAACCTGGAACAAAAATGTGGTGTGCTAGTTCATTAGGTGAAAGAGTAAGTGAACTGACTTTTAAAAAATGCTATGACGAAAAAAAAACACGATCATCACATTCTTATCGTGTTGGCGGTGTAACAGAAGAGTACACTATTGTCGTTGCTGAATTCATGACACCTGACAATAAAGAATACAAGATAAATGAGAGTAATTATTACCGTTTTCACGAGACTTACTATAAAGAAAAACCCACCAACATAGAAGAAGTATAATAAAATGAAGATAGCATTAACATCTGATACCCATTATGGGCACAGTCATCGTACACATAAAGTTCATGAGAAATTTCTGAAGAAGCTAGCAGACGAGGATTTTGATGTTCTCGTTCATACTGGTGACTGGATCTCTTGTAGACAACATGAGCTTCCAAGAACATTTAAAATGTTCAGAGAAGCACTCGGTAATAAGCCAATACTTACAGTGTTCGGAAACCATGACTTATGGGATATGGACAACTGGTATCATCACAATCCCAAAAAAGTCAATAGATTTAGCAGTCATTATAACCGTAAGAAGTCATACAGAAGTATGATAGTAGATCATCACAACTGGATGGAAGAGTATAATATTCATCATCTAGCTTGGAATCCCTATCAATTTGAAGAAGATGTGATGTTTTACGGTTTTGATGGCTGGTATTACGATCTTCCACTTAAATCAAATGACCCTAACTTTATGCCACGCTTAGTTGATGGTAATGCACCTATAGATATGTTCTTAAGTAATGAGGCACATAAAGCTTTGGATGGTATCTTAGAGAAGCAGGCTAAGCATAAAGCTAACAACCCTCACTTCACTCATATAATGTGTACACATCATCCGTCATACACTTTTAATCCCATGTATGAATTTATGTGCGCTAATCCTAGATTTATGGAGCCAATCTGTGGTCAATTTGATGTGTTATTAGTGGGTCACTCACATCAACAAGAAGACTGGAAAAAAGATAAGTGTCGAATCGTTAACTGCGGTGCTGACTATGATCTACCCAAATACGCCATTATAGAGATACTATAAACAATATAATGTATTGCGGTGGTATAATATAATCATGAAAGATGATATTAAATTTGAACCACTGAACGAAGAATCTATAAAGAAAGTCCAAAATACTAATGCAGTCAGAGAACTCAGAAGACTGATGGAAAACAAAAGAAATCAAGAAAACTTTAAAGTAGATGATATAGTGATACTCAAATCTTTAAAGACCGGTGCTATAGCAAAGAGTGGATCAGTTATAAGAAGATGGATCATTAGCTATATAGATGAATATAATATAGTATATGCTAGAAGAATACTGGCCTCAGGTAAGGTCAGCAATAGAGTATCATGTATAACAACTGACTACCTATCTAATGAAGTATATGATTATGATCCTGAGCATGTCGACAGCATCTTATTAAGTGCAGAGAACACCTACGACCCACTAGATGATGCCAAAAAAATAACAAGATTGAAGAATAAAGTAAGAAATATAAATAAGAAGAAAAAAGCTGCGCCAAGTCTAATCAATGAGTTAAAAGTAGGTGATAAGCTATGGAGAGCAAGTACATTACTTGGAGATAAAATAGAAGAGCTTGTTGTCTGTGGTATAAGATCAATAGAAGGTGTAGACTTTGACAGTATAGTCCTTGTAGAGCGATTAGATAGCAGAACAACATCAGGCTCAAGAATTACAAAGGACTCTATTGGTGGATTCTTTAAAGAAAAGCCTGTAACAGTTAAGGAATTATTGTGAGCTTAACCAACGAGCAACGAGACTGCATAGACAACACAGGTAAACAGTTCAGAGCAGTCTTAATAGCTTATAAAGGAATAGATAAGTTTTCAGTCGATACATATATGATAAAGAAGACAAAGCAATTAAATTACCAAAGTAAATTTTACTGGAGAATCAGTAAGTTTGGTAGTGGGAATCATAACAGAAAATACAAGGTCATCAGTATAGATGAGTTCGGCATACCGTTTTATAAGAAAGTCTTATATAATGGCAAGTTACATAGTGATCTTAAGTATATGGGCAATCTAGATATGAGATTTACTAAATTCTATGTTGACCCTGAAATGCAAGATTACGTCATATTAGGTGGCGATCCAGATAAATTTGACCCTATGAAAACATATAGAGATGAGAGGAAAAAGAAATGAAGGGATGTATGACTCCATTTTACATATTTGCTATAAATCATACATGGATAAATCATCAGAAATATATAGAAACAATAAGTAGAAAAGATTTCTTTAAAAGAGAAAGATGGCTTATGTTGTTTTCCATTGGAAGATGGGGATTTTACATTAAAATATTTTGGGAGGAATAATGTTTAGTTTAATTCTTTTTATAATTGCATTACTTATTGCAGGATTTGGTACTCTGTTTTTGTTTGTAGTTGTGTGTCATTATGCTGGCACTAATGCAGAGGAAACTTTCATAGCAGAAAATATTAGAAATTATCTTAAACCAAGCAGTGATAAATAGAGAGAAGTCCTATTCGGACTTCTCTTCTTTTTTAATCTTCTTAACTTTCTTCTTCGCTGGCTTCTCTTCTAGCATGATCTCTTTTGGCTCTTCGCCCTCAATATCGAATGCTTTTTCAGAGATTTCTTCTTTCTTAATCTCTTTCTTTTTACCAGCCTTGATAGAAGCAAGAAGTGCTCTCTTACGGATGATTACTTCTTTTCTAGACATAATATACTCCTATCTTAATCTTCTAAGATTGGCTCGATCTCAAGAGCTGCAAAGTCAGTTGCGGTGATGTTAGCTTTATCAGCTTCTAATAATGCAATAAGTGCGTTCAATGTTACTTGAAGCTCAACAACTGCATCCATCATCTCGTTTCCAACTCTCTTGTTAGCCAATGCCTTAATAAGGACTTTTCTTAAAGGTGCCTTGTGTGCCATAATTTACTCCTCAGTAAAGATGTGCACGGAACATTCCGTGACCACAATTTTTATTGTAATATACCTAACTTCTTAAGTACGATTATCATACCAGCTATAGTTGCTATATAAACAGCTATATTTTTAATACCATTGAGAACTATTGCCGGCTTCTCTAAGGCTACAATCCTTTTACGGTTTTGTACAACGCCTTCTTTGTGTTCAGTGAGGTCTAAGGTATTTATAGCCACATCACTCTTTATCTTCTGTATATCAACACGCATATCTGTCTGATTATCGACAACTTTATCTATTTTATCTTCGATTCTTTTTAATCTAACACAATCTTGGTTATCTGTGTTCTCATAGTATATGTTGTCCATATGGCGCACTCCGTTATTGTAAGTGAAGCAGTGTCAAGCTGCCAACCATCTTTTCTAAATTATATCATAATTATAAGTTAGTATAATCTACATATGAAGAAGAAAATCCATCTAAAAATACTAGACACAAATAATAAGATAACTAATTTAGTGGACATTAGAGAAGGTCTTTTATCTCAAATCAAGGGTATAGACAACCAGATCACTCAATTGGTTGGTGCAGTTAATTCATTGAATGAACTTCTAAATGAATCCGATTCTGCTATCATAGATAGTAATAAAGAGATCTGATAACTCAAAGTCTGCTGGAGACGATGTCATTTTTCCAGCCCTATCAACAAGCTTAATGGGATTCTCTAATCCTTCTTTTTCAAAACCATATGTAAGTGCTTGATATACTGTCTCTATACAATCAACTGACATATCATTTGAATAATCGTGGTCATTATCATATGTGATATTATTTTCGGCGTCTCTCTTGGCCATATCTTTTAGATAATCAATGGCATGCGCACACACAACAGAATTGATTCTGGTGTGATCTGGACGTCTTAGGATAACAATATCTCGTTGTCCTATCGCTTTTAATAATGGAACTTCACGAATACCCTCACCTATAGCTTCAACGACTCTATGTTTGTAACCTTTGTAGATACCAATATGGGCTAGTGCATGAGTAGTGACTGCCCCTTTATTCTTACCGCCCATCTTCTGTGCGAAATTTATAAGAAGATTTGAGCCGTGGCCATTAGTTTTTACTAACCCTACAACAAACGGTGACTGTAGGTTTCTGATCATTACTTCTATGTCGAAATAGTCTTCGATTTTAAACTGCTTATCTACCCATGGCCAATGCCACTCACCAAGTGTTTTACTTACTAATGCTACAAACCAATTTATTATCTTTCCCACTAAATCCTCTACAGTTTAATCTTATCTATATAAAAAGTAACCGTTCCAAATCTTCCAATTGGAGCTATATTATCTTCTGTCCTTAGTCTAACTCTAGCATTAACACCAATAGGTACTTCATTTGGATCTGTGTAGTTAAAAGGTAGGACGATAACATCACCGTCATATCCCGCATCACCTTTAGTTCCACCGAACGAAGGAACTACAAATCCTAGATTAGAGCCACTTACAAAGTCTCTTACTGACTTGTATTTCCATTGAGCAGCTATATAATCAGCTCCAGCTAGAGGATGATCAATTACGATCTCCATTATGATGGGTGAGCTAATGACGATATTCTTATCTAACTGAACTTCTGTCTTTAAAATTCTCCACATATGCTCTGTATCTGTTTGAATATCCCATGTAGAATCTTTTCCATACCAGTAGCTACACTTAACAACATCTGTTTCAGGTGTAGTTATAAAACCAGTATTAAATTCAATTTGCCCTTTTTCATGGTCAATAGTATAGTTAGATGCATCAACGACGACATCGTTAACCTTAACTACCTGCTCCATATCAATACCAAGAGAATCTTCTTGATACATAAAGCCATCATGTAGTGTTATGTGGTCAGAGTGTATTGACTTGTAAAAACTATTAACTTTAGTGAGGACCTCATTTACTACTTGCGTAGCATTCTGATACCAAGTTGTTTTCTTGCAAATATCATGAGAAACTATGGTCTTAGAAGCTCCTCTCTTTTCCCAACCAGCTAAGCAACCTGTTATCAAGATATATAAAGCCTCTTCATAGAAGTACTCCCTTGACCCATCTCCTAATTTCCAATCACCATTTATGATTAATGCTTTAATCTTATCGTAAATAGCTCCACCATGCTTTGCAACAATGTCTTCAATGTCAAGGCCAATATTATATTTAGTTTCGTTATATTCACCGCTATTGATTAAGTCTATTGCAATGTCATTAGGGAATGTAAAATTCGACCAATCTGGTTTAACGTCTTCACCTGTCTTATTAGTTAAACAAAAGATGCTCATTTTTAAATCTCCTCTAATACAAACTGAACTATTATGTTCTTAGCGTTTTCCCATCCATTCTGTTGATGAAATAAGAACGCATATTGTTTATTTGAACTTAATACGAAGTTCTCTGAACTCGCATCGTAAATATAATTTCTACCTGTCGAATGCTTCTGTGTGATATTGCTACTCTCACTATCAATTTCAAATTCAAGAGTTCCGTCATCATCAACGTTATAATCGTAGTCGTAACTTTCAGAATACACTTTAATTATTGACTCTAAGTCTCCACCGTTACTATCACCTTCATATTGATTATTAAATGAAACCTTAACAACCTTTAAATCTTGAAAAGGAAGATAAGAACCGCGATCTGTTCTTACTTCATTGATCTCTAAGAATCTCCACCACGTTGAACTGTTATACCCCATCATTAGAACGTAACGTGCTTTAGAACTATTACTTGATCTTAACTTCCAAACAGGAACACCATTTAATGATGTTAAGTCGTATTCGTTACCATCGTTCGGGTAAGCTGGAACATCTGCAATATCAACGAGCTTAGAACTTGCTTTATTTACTTGCGACCAAGTATGAGTATGATCTTCTGTACTTGAATAGAAAACCCAAACATTTGATTCTGATCTATAACGGCCAGCTTCATCATCATTTTCATCGGCCAAAACTATAAAGACTTCTCCATCATGTTCTGACGCTGTTGGAAGATCTGAATAATATTTTACAAAGTTTGAACCTTCAATATTTGCAATATCATCCATCGTTGCAACTGCATTGCTTGATGAAGGACTATTTGCGTTGTCGAGAGCATCTTTCTGATCTGTTGTTGGTAATGTTGCGTGAGTATGTCCAGTTTCAGAATATAAAGAATCGCCATTAGATTTAGTTAAGAAAGGATTTCCAGAGTTTGGTGTTTCTGCATTAGACATTGCAGATTTTTCGTTTGAGGTGGGATCATTTGCATTATTATGTGTCGAATAATTAAGACTTAACTGTTCTTCTGGTAACTCTTCTATTTCTGTTTGTTGGAATCTATCGTGGTTAAGTGGATTTGTATTTACCTTAGTTCCCATAGCATCTACACACTCACTAGGAACTGGGTGTTGTTGATCCTCTAATTGTCCACTTAAACCTTCAACATTAATTTCATCTTCACCATCTTTAGCATGTGAAGATGCGTGTAGTTCTGGTTCGATAACGACTCTATCTCTTCCAATTTCGTCTTTACCTGTTACGTTATCCCAACCAACTAACCAATAAATTTGTTCTGTTACATTATCGAAATATTCAGCACCATTTCCAATTGATGCATCTCCATTTGCAATAGCACTTAACAGATTGGAGTTTGTTCTATATCTGTAATAAACAGAAGTATCCTGTGGAATTTGAAACTCTTCATTTGCAGAAAAGCCCTTTACCCAAGATGTTTCAACATTTGTATTATTTCTAATAAATATTATTCTTACTGTACTCATTACACTATCCTACTTATCCAAGGAACTAAACATAAGTCTCTACAGTTTTTACCTTGGTCTATATATTTAATTCTCATCCCTGTTCCTGCTGTAAACGTCAAATCAATATCTTCAAAATAACCATAATTATTTGTAGAATTTCTAACTTCAAATTTAGTTAAGTAAGTTGTTCCATCTTCTCTATAAATCTCAATATCAAAATCTCGATCATTATTATTATTAGCCCAAGTTAATTCATTTAATTTTGTGTTAACTGGAAAGATAATTGGGACATCTGGCGTTAGATTAGAATAAGAAACCCAATCATTATTTGAAACTGTTCCGTTATATATCAAAGGTAATCCTGCTCTTGGAAAACCTTCTGCGTTTTGTTTTGCGTATTCGATTGCAGATTGCACCTCTTCAATAGTTGAAGGGAAGTCATTGAGCGATGTATCGAACATAACTGTCCGTGCAATCTGAAACTTTTTTCGAATGATCTTCAATAAACTCATTCACCACCTACTAAGATCATTTCGTAATTTGTTCCAGCATTATTTGAAACTATTTTTACGTTACCAACCTCAACAAGGCCACTTACTTCTATAGAATCACCTATAATAACTGTTTCGCCATTTGTTAGAGGATCTGATCCATCAAAGGTTACATAAATAACATCTTCAAAACTATTCTTACGTATTCCTAGCACTGGATTATGTATTGAAACAGCAGTACAGTTTTCACCATCTGTTCTGTCGATAGTTAAGACACTTGTCCCTACAACTCCATTTTTATGTTCCGGAGAAGACTGAATATTATCTTGAATCTCTACATCAAAATCATTAAATTCTGCCATAATTACTTCCAGGAAATCTTTTCTGTTTCGTTATTTCTATGTTCTTTAGATAGTTCTATTATCTTATCTAAAAACATATCATCTATTTTAACTTCTATTGTTGTTCCAAATTCACATAATTTGCCTTTATATGATTTATCTGGCTTCTTACCCTCTTCTGTCATATTCTTAAACGACTCAGATAGCATCATAATCATAGATGGTCTTATAACAACTTTAATCTTTTTTTTACTATCTTCAAATGTCCCAATAAAAAAAGAATCACTTTTATTTTCTGATAGTTTTCTATGAGCTTTTATCCAATTTATTTTCTTATAAAACCTTTTAAAGCCTGCAAGATTAAGTTTTCCATCATTTATTAGCATATAGTAATCCTTAGATAATTATACCTTATTTTGATATAAAAAAGGCAAGCTATAGTGCTTGCCTTTTTAATCATTATACTAATAAGAGTTAGAATTACTTATTATACAGTTCTGATGTGCATACTTCCTGAACCATTAGCATCACCATGAGTAGAACTTCTCTTTTTAATTTGAAGTTTAATCTCAAGGTTTGCTGAACCAGGAATCTCAATTCTGGCACCGTCTGACCAAGACTCACTTGTTCCAGGTACAGCAGAAGAGTTGATGTCTGTCTTATAAACAATAATATCAGATGTATCATCTGTCACGATTCTCATCTGAGCATTTTTGTCACATGTCCACTGATAACCATAAAGATAAGCTGTTCCAGAAGTATGAGAATATGATGCAACTGTTACCCATGGAGTAGCTAATGCTGTAATAGTCTCAAGTCCGTCACCTGCTGCCGCAAGAGCATCTGTAACAGTATATTGCTCAGCTCCAACTGGAGTTTGAACTGCAGAAGTTACAAGACGACCTTCACTATCAACTTGTAGTGGAGCATAATCGCCATCAGCACTAACTAGTGAACCACCTGCGTCATTTCTAACTGCAAGAGGCATTGTACCAGAGTCACCAGAAACGTGAGCTGTATCTTCTACGTGAGTAAGGTTATCTATGTCTGTTTCTATGTTACCTATGCTTGTATCGATACTACCAGTATCAACCTTGATGCTATCTAATACAGTATCTATCTCTGTAAGTTTAACAAGAGCATCTGTATCATGAACATAAAGTTCACCATTTACATTAATGAATAATGAAGCATAGTCACCATCAGCACTAGTATTAGCATTAGTTGGTCTTGTATCTGATCTTACACCAAGAGTATAAGAACCAATATCACCACTAGCGTGTGCTGAGTCTTCAGCTTTATCAGCACCAGAAGCAATTGATACTTCCGCATCAACTCTTAAACGACCATTAGCATCAACTTGCAATGGAGAGTAATCTCCATCCGTACTAACTAATGAACCAGCTGCATCATTTCTTACAGCAAATACTGATATACCAGCATCTCCACTGACATGTGCTGAATCTTCAAGGTAACGACCAGATATAATCAGTCTACCTAAACTATCTAACTGTAATTCGCTAAGCTGTGTATCTGTTAGTGTTGGTAATGACGCATTATAAATACCTACCAATAATCCAAAATCTTCCATATAACCCTCCGTTAATGAACTTAATCTTCCTTAATAAAGTCTTCATAATCCGGACAAATATCTCTGTTAATTTCTCTTATCTTTTCAATGATAACAAGAAGATCAACATTATATTTATCGTGAAGAAACTTTTCCCATTCTTTGGTTTTATCTTGATTCTCTTTTAGCTTATTTACAGCCTCTTGTTGGTCTTTAGTTCCACCAATAATCTGCTTTATTCTGCTATTAGTTTCATCTTTTAGTTGTTTAGTTAACTCGAATACTTCTTTGATACCTTTTGTCGGCTTGTATTCTTCAAGTACTCCAACCTGTAATGTTAACTCTAATGTTTTAGAGTTGATAGTAAGTAAAGCCACTTTATTTCTCCTTTATATTGTATCATGCAATGTCACTAAGACTTGATGAATCCTTCCAATCTTATGAATGTTTTTGCTGATGCAGTAAGTAAATTAGACCTATATCTTTCTGCTTGAAATGTAATAACTACGACACCATTGTTATTAAAAACTTCTGCCTGTTCTAACTTTATATCACATATACCATGCATCGGTGACGTGCGACCAACTGCAAATAAATTTGCATCACCTATTGAGGTTCTATACATTCGCCATGTGCCAAATGTTTTTGCATCACCTAATAACCGAAACATTCTAGAGTCATTTGAGGATGCTGTAAATATGCCAACTGTTGTTTCAGAAGTATCTGTAAAAGTAGCATGCTCTGTATATATTACAGGAGTACTACCATCTGTATAGTAAACAGGTAGAGGATTAGCATCTGAAACTCTTTCTCCATATTTGTCTACTAATACTACTCTTCTAGCTACTACTGGCTCTTCTTCGTATGTATGTCTTTCTATCTCTTGTTCTGGAACTGGTGGTCTCTTCTGCTCTCTAGCAAACATAACAGCGTTGTCTGCTGCTGTGTAAGCAGATACATCTGACCTACTGTGTATTGGATCATCTGGATTACCAAGGAATATAGTATCTTGTTTTAGTATTCTCTTTACTTGAAACTGAGCATACCCTACAGTATCAGAGGATAGGGTGACGATCTGACCAACTCTAAATAAGCTGGTATCGCTTACCTTTATCTCACCTCTTGTACCACCATTTGCTAACAGTGATTGTTGTGAGACTGCGAGTATTCGCTTCTCTGTTATCTTTTGCATGACCTAAACCTATTCCATAAGGCTACACCCTGTGTGTAGCTATTATTTAATATTAATCTTTACCTACTGACCTATTAGCTTCGTTTCTTAACTCTCCAGGCGATCTTAATGTCCTTAAGTGAGCAAGTAACTGCTTCTTCTCTTCATCAGTTAGGGCACTCATCTCATTGCCAAAAGTACTATTCTCTTCAGATATATCGTGTGCTGAATCTTTTGGTGACTTAGGTAAATGTGGCTTGTTATCTTTCTTAAGATTACATTTATCCATTTCCCACTGACCATTCTTATAAAATTTCAATGCAGACATAATTATCTCCTAATTTACTACATTATCAACAAGTTTTCTTTCATGCTTATTGCTCTTATCATCTTTCTTATCTTCTCTCTTTACCTTAGCATCTTTATCTTTATGCTTTAATTTTTGCTCAAGTTCTTTTTCTTTATATTTAAGTTCAAGTTCTCTAGCACGGCGAGCCATATTATAGTCTAACTCTTTCATTCTTCGCTCGTGCTCTATCTCTATATCATTTAACTTACCAACACGATCAATATCAATACTATTAATATTCTCAACATGTTCAGTTTCTGCACCAGATTTGGCTTGTCCCATTGCCATCTCTTGCTGCTTGATAGCAAGCTCATGCTCGTGCATCTCTTGTTTTCTCTCATCTTCAGGATCATGGTGTACAGTGTGTCCGTGTATGACATGAGCTATCTCTGTTGAAGAATATCCCATCTCTGTCATTAGTTTCTCAATTTCTTCAGGTGGTAGTTTTTCAATCTCTTCTTCGCCACCTGCCTCTTGAATCACATCTGCAGGAATATCTTCTTCTGACTCTGTAGCAGTGTCGGGCTCATCTGAACCTCCCTCTTCCGAGTCTTCTGTATCAACTGGCTCCTCTCCTTCTTCAGTTCCCTCAAGAATTCCATCGCCATCAGTATCTTCCATTTCTTCTTTACTACCAATTGAACCTAAGAGGCCTTGTATTTCATCTTCCGAAAGCTGTTCATCATCTTGCCCTTCTGGTTGTCCTTCTTCACCTTGAGTAGGTTCTTCACCATCTTCTTCAGTCTCTTTCTCATCTTTATCTCCTTCAATATCTATATCCATGAAAGCATCTTCGTGCTTTAAGTCTTTCTTAATAAGTTCCCACCTCTCTAAGATAGACTTACTCATCTTTTTCTTGTCTTTGTCAGCATCTTCTTCCATGTCATTTAAGCGAGTATAGTAATCTGGAAATTCTTTAAGATGATCCATAGCTATCTCTCTAGCTATACCTTTATCTTTAGTGTGCTCCATTTCAACTTTGATACCCATCTCTAATTGTTTCTTATCAAAATCAGATGGCTTATCATTGTCAGCTAGACCACCGTTTATCTTATCTTCTTTCTTAAGTTTTTTCTTTCTATACTCTTCAGTCTGAGCATCTTGATAGTTAGACTGTGCAGCATCAACAGGGTATTCCTTTGATGGCTTATTGAGGGGTTCTTTACCCTCTTCAATCTCTTGTTTACCATCTGTAGTAACTTCAATAAACTTATCTTGCTTTTTCATACATTCTCCGATTAAACATAATCAATTAAGAAAGCACGCTGATAGTATCCTTTAATTGCCTTCTTCTGTTCATCTATTATCTTGCCAAGATCATCTAATCTCTTGCTAAGATATTGTGGTCCCATAGTAGATGTACTCTGTGACACACCATCTATTGATACACCGACTGAATTATATGGAAAGATAACTGGACCTAAGATTGATAGCATTTGATATGCTGCTATATTCTCAATCAAGCTTACAATACCAGAAGGAATCTTATCTTTATCAAAGCCAGATGTATATGTTACTCTAATACCACCTGGAAAGTCTCTCACACCCATAGCTCTCATTGCATGGAATTGTGAACCAGAGAATGCCGACAGTAAAAAACCAGAGAATGTCTGACCAAAGGCAGGGACAAGTTGTATCGCACCCTCTTGAGGCATGACATGTATAAATTCTACAGGAAAGTCAACTATCCTTGTGTCATTTACGTTACTAAAGCTCAACTCTAGCGCCTCAACATTAAGTACGTTCGGATGATTAAGTTTTATATATGCATAGTTTTGCACAAACATCTCTTTAACATAATCATGTTTTTCTCTAAACTTAACTGGTGTTATATATAAATCAAGTTCATGTTCTACAGATGATATAGCTGCATTTATATAATGCTGTATTGTATCATCAGTTATTTCTTCTTGACTCATTGCTGAGCGAAGAGGAATACCGAATAAGACTCTTTGTCTCATTGTTGTTGGAATGGGCATAGGTTCATATCTAACAGTTGGCTCAGTGATCTCATCTTGATCTATATTCCAAGAAGGAAATGGCTCTATCTGCGGTGTTTTTCTTAAGCTCATATTACTTCCCTTTAAGAGCGTCAATGCGCTTTAATCTGTCTTTACCTGCATCATCTAAGCTACTTTCTATATTCTTCTTATACTTTGCTGTAAGCTCTGGGTTCTTCTCTGCAAAAGTTGCATGCGGATCTTTTATTGTTGTGCCTGTTATTGATTCACCTTCACCTACTGCAGATATACCAGCAGACTGATATGCTGCCTGCATTGTTGGCTCAACTTCAGTTGATCCTTCTGGCCCAGCAGCCATTTGTTGACTTCCACTACTTAGTGAACCGGTGCCCTCTGTATCCATCTGACCAGCTTGTGCTATTGATTTCCTACCTTCATCAAGTCTATCTTTTCTTTTCTCCCAATTTTCTTTATCTGTTTCACCATGTCTCTTCCACTCTTGCTTCAGGGCTGCTTCATGCTCTGGATTTTCTTTATGATAATTAGCAGTCCATTCTTTTCTTGCTTTATGTCTTTCACGTGGAGACAGCCCTTTAAATTCATCACTGTTCTCATATTCACTCTTCTTATCTCTAAAGTCTTGCATTATATCGGTATAATTTTTTATAGAACCAGCTGTAGCTTTTTGAGGATTTAGTTCGGGTTCAGCAATACTGTATTCACTAGACCTTACATCTCCCATATGTAAATCAGCAAGTTCTCTTAGCTTGTCATGCATATTAGTTGACATGTCATGTGGATGTACCTTATGTTTAACAGCATCTCTCATTGTTGTATGTTTTTTACTTGCACCAATTAACATCTCTGCGTCACCAGGATGATAGCCTTGTGCCACATACTCATCTATCTTTTTTTGTTGTTCTGGTGAATAGTCATCTCTTGGTTTCCACTCAGCGTAACCAGAACCTCTCTTATCTTCTTTAACAGGTTCTTCCTTGATAGGTTCATCTTTTGCTGGTGCCACTTTATCTGCCTCATTTATATCTACGAGTTCTGGCTTTTCTGCTTCAACTAGATGTTTATCTTCATCTTCAAAATCACCGGCGTCATCTTCTGGCTTATCAAATAAATCAGCTAATTCGCTTTCACCAAATGCACCATCTTCATTATAGTCAACGTTTTCATCTTCATCGTTATACTTGTCTTCAGAGAATTCTGGATCGTTTTCTTTTAACCACTTGCTAGTCTCATCATCTATTGCTTTAACTAATCTACTCTTGATGTCCTCTAATATTTCAGGATTCTCTCTTAAAAAGTCTTTATTCTTCACTAAAGATTCTTTTATCTTAGTGAGGCTTTTTTTGACATCATCTTTGCGACCACGTATAATATTCAATACTGTGTCTTTATCAAGATTGAATGCACCAGAGTTGATAGCATCTAATAACTTCTTATTCTCTGGATGATTTCTTTCTTCATCTGTGAGTTCATTATGAACATCAGAGTAAGTATTTGTCTTTGGTTCTTCTTTAACTGGTTCTGTAGCTGGTGCTTCTGGTTTTTTAACCTCACCTTGCATAAGTTTTGTTATTATTGGGTCAGGTTTATTAGCACCACGAGCTGCATATCCATCAGGGTCTTCACTTTGTAGTTTTTCATGCTTATCATAATATTTATCAAGGTGTTCTGAATTATGATAATCATCAAGATCTTTTAGATAGTTGTCATATGTACTATCATCAACCGACTGTGGTGACTTCTTATACATGCCACTCTTTATTATTGGATGCTCATCGAATGCATGCCCCTCATACCCCTTTGCATTTACTTTATCATCTATATGTAGATGTTTACCATTTACTTTGATTTCTTCAAGTGGATAAGCACCTTTATGACCATGGCCTTGCACTTCTTTTGCATAAGATTCATGTGGTTCCATTTGCATATACTCATAAGAACCGCCATCTCGTGACCAGCCTTTAGTATCAGTTACAAATTTCTTTATCTTACCTTCACGCGTCTTTGGAAAACCACTTCTTTCCCATGGTTTAGGATCAACCGCCTCTATTTTTAGCTTTCCACCACCATGATCCATAGTACCATCATGTCCTAACTTTCTAGAAAAATGCATGATGTTATGAATCTTCTTCATGTGCTGACTTGCAAGGTGTTTTTGATCACTATTGATCGCAGCTTTATAATGACTAGCATGATGACTTAAAGCATCATGAACCATATTAGCTGTATCGCCGGTTTCATCAAGAGAATAGTCACCGAAATGCTGAACAGCTCTGTTCGATGATCTCGGCCTTCTCTTATCCTCAGCCATCTTTTCTAGTGCTTCAATTATTTGCTCACTAAAAAAGTCGTCATTTGTATTTTTTATGAGAGTCTGAAGACTACTGTTTCCTTCAGTTTTCTTCAAGAGTAACTCTTTGAAACTTGTAATCTTCATCTGTTACCTCAATAAATTAAACTTGTCTAGGTTTCTCATCTGCAACAGAACAAATAACATTACCAGAAAATTCAACCTTAACTGTTTGTTTATTGTCTGTGGGATTACCTGGGCCGACATTTATTACAATAATATCACCAGAATCAAGAGCTACAGCTTCAACACCATCTAATTTGACGATACATGCAGCTTTTGCTTTTATATATAAAGCAGAGAATTTTGGGATTTCTTGTGTTGTAGATGCTACATTTAGTATCAATTTCCATACTAGACCAACGTCAGACATTCTAGACGCTTGTGATGATAGGTTTCCAACTCGCATGTTATAACTCCTATAGTTATGTTAACTATTTATATGAGCTATTATACCATAATCAACTCTTAACCGACATGAAAAACTTCGGTTAGGTTGATCTCCATCTGCCATTTATAACATTTATAAGTTGCCTTGCTCCATTAGGGTATACTATGCAAGCTGAGTTGAACCATGATGATGGACCTTCGTTGTATTCTAACTTTAGATATGTTGATGTTCCAATCTGCCAGGCTCCACGCAGTATCTCAGGTGAATGTGCATGTCCAGTAACAGAATCACCATACGCGTTCTCCATGGCCTTCAATGATCCTCTAGCGCCATTAGCACCCTTATCACCATGTGCGCCAAGTTGAACACCACCTATACGGAAATCTTCATCCCTGGTGAGCCATCTGACTTTTGTCTTATCTTTTAAACCAATATATTTTTCAATTCCCCACCTCAAGGGATCACTATCTTCTCCACTAACTACTGCACTTGCTAGTTTGAGACTAATACCATGGTTTACAGGATCCTTAACATACTTACCTTCTTGTAGGTATTTTAGTAACCACTCATCATGGTTACTCTTTGGTACAATTACACCTTCACTAGACCAACTACTCAACTCATCTATATCTTTCGCTAGGTTTGTTAATTCCAAATCTAAACTGATGTTTTTCTCTGCCAACTTGGCCTTATACATTATATTCTTTTCAGTGTGATGGTTTATAGATGTTCCATTGAATATATCATGAGTTACTATATATTTAGGTTTTAATAGCTTACATGCTTCTTCCCAACAATCCTTTACAACTGGATCAGTTTCACCTGAGTGCCATTCCAGTACAAAAGCATCAATGTTGATCTTCTTTGTGCCTCTTGCAGAGTAAGTAACACCTAAATCAGTGAACTTACCACTACTATCTGCTTGCACTTGTCTGAAATGAAATATGTTATCATCCTCTACCTCAACTATTATGCCACCTATAACATGATCGTTCTCAGCAATATATGCTGTCCTATTTGACATAAAGTTAGTTGACTTATAATCTGGATTAGTTATAGCACCTGTTGTCATTAAGAAGTGGGGAAGTTTATTATTATGTACAGGAACTGGTTTTAATCTCTGTTTTGGTGAAGCATATATGAAACTGCCATTTCTTTGACCAATTCTTGTCATTCCAGTAATAGGATCAATTTGCTTTGCAGATAATTTTACAGTAGACATGAATACATTTGAGTTAAGAGCTGTATCTTCTATTATAATATTCTCATCTGTTAATCTTCTATCAATTCTACCTAAACTCTTTTTATCTAAGTTGTGTGCTGGATCAGATGAAACAAGAATAAGAACTTTGCCGTTGTTTTTCTTCTCCCACACTTTGATACTCTTATGAAAGCCAATATGGGGTTGACAACCTGTAACAGCTGTTGTAATAAAAAATTTCTTGTATTTGGATATATCTGATCTTAGTTTGGTTATCTTCTTAGGTGAGATTATTGTCTCTATTCTTACATCTATAAATTTATCTGGATACTTTATTCTTGCTGCAACATCTAAGGCATTTATCGATCCCCAATGATGTGTCAGCATATCCTTTGTGAAGGTGGTGCTGTCTGTAAAATCTTTTAGTGTTATGTCCCTCTTTAGTTTTTTGCGCAGATTTGCGTATGATAGTAATAGTTTCGCTTTCTTAGTGCTCTCCTTACTCAACATATATCAATCCTCCTTGAATAGATAATGTATATATATTATACTAGGGATAGCACTCAG
>Ga0210003_1000756_pt1 | contig 29437 bp, 30 predicted proteins | sample LantaG_FD_182804 | JGI IMG/M metagenome (GOLD analysis project Ga0210003, IMG submission 182804) | Deep subsurface microbial communities from Baltic Sea to uncover new lineages of life (NeLLi) - Landsort_02402 metaG (SPAdes) (version 2) | ecosystem: Environmental > Aquatic > Marine > Oceanic >... | reverse complement strand
CTCTCTCTCTCTCTCTCTCTCTCTCTCTCTCTCTCTCTCTCTCTCTCTCTCTCTCTCTCTCTCTCTCTCTCTCTCTCTCTCTCTCTCTCTCTCTCTTAGCTCCTCCGCCGCATGCGCCGGCACACGGACCGTCTCGCGGCCTTCCGGGCCGAGCAGGCAGAGGAGACCGCCGAGGGAGCCGCGGCCGAGGCGAGGAGGCTGGCTGCAGCAGCCGCGAGCGCCGCAGCTGCTTCTTCCGGCGACAACGGCGCGAAAGAAGCGGAGGAGGCAGCGGCAGAGGCAGCGGTGGAAGCGGCGTCGGTGGCGAAGGCCAAGGCGGAAGCGGCGGCGAGAAACGCTTCCAAAGCCAGGAGAGAAGCGTGGTCAGCGAGGCTCTGGAACGACCCCCCTTCTGCTGCTTCCGCCGCTTTTTCTTCCTCTTCTTCTTCTGTCAAGGCCCTCCCAGGCGCGGAAGCTGACGTGGATGCCTTCATCGAGCACCAGCGCCGCGAAGCGCTAAGAGACGAAACGAGGAGAGGAGGAGAGCTTGACGACGACGACCGCGACGAGCGGGAGGAGCGGGCTGTGTGGCTTGCGCTCGGCCAAAGCAACACCGAGAACGGAGAAGAGGAGGAGGAGCCCCCCTCGCCGCCCCTTCCGCCGCTGCCGCCGCCTCTACCTCTTCCGGCGTCGTCGCAGAAGCCCACTGCAAGCGAATAAAGTGTTATGTTTTTCTTTCTTTTCCGGGTAATAAAAGTGACAAAATATGTCCTCTCTTTCTTTCAACTTCCTCTTCCGTTCTTTTCTTTGAACTCTCTCTCACTCTCCCCCCTTTCTTACTCGTCGCGACCGATCTCCCTTCCCCCCAGGACCACGTCAACCTCCACGCCCTTCTTCCCTCCCCTCGTCACCCCGACGCGCACTTTGTCCCCGGGCCTCCTCTCGTCCAGAGCCCCGAAAAGGTCTCTCTGCGACTTGACTTCCTTCCCGTCGAGGCTTGTGATGATGTCGCCGAGGACCATCTGGCCCCTTTCGTCCCTTGACGTGCCTCGGATTCCCGCGGCGGCGGCGGGCGTGCCGGGGGGAACGTCGAGGATCAGGACGCCCGTCTCTCCGATCTGGCGAAGGGTCTGCGGGGGGGCGATGGAGATCTGGGGAAGAGAAGTTTTGATGAGAGAAAAGGAGAGGGAAAAAAAGTGAGGTGTTGGGTTTTCCTTGTCTTTGGGTTTTTTCTCCGCTTCCCCTCTCTCTCCCTCGAAAAAAAGAAGAGACAAAAAACGACAAAGGCTCCTCACCCCGAGCACGGGACGGACGATCTTTCCGTAGGTCAGGATCTGCTCCACGAGCCCCCGGACGGTATCTGTTTTTTGAGAAAGAAAGAAAGGGGAAGAGAGAATCAGCTCGAGAGGAAGGAGAAAAAAAGAAGGGTGCGCAAAGCAAACCAGGAAAAAAAAAATGTCAAATCTTTCTCACCAATCGGGATGGCGAAACCGACACCCACGCTGCCCCCTCTCCCGCTCGGGTCCGCGATCGCCGTGTTGATCCCGATCAGCCTCCCTTTGCTGTCCAGCAGCACCCCTCCAGAGTTCCCGGGGTTGATCGCAGCGTCGGTCTGGATGATGCCCCGCAGCGTCGTGCCCCTCGAGGCGTACGACCCCTCGTTGGGGGACGCGAGCTCGCGGCCGAGGCCCGAGATGATCCCGGTCGACATCGAGTGGTCGAGCCCGAAGGGGTTTCCCAGAGCGTACGTCTTCTGCCCGACCTGCAGGCCCGCGGACGAGCCCAGCGTGACGGGCTTCAGGGCCCTGACGACCTCGGGCGGGGCCAGCAGCCGCAGCACCGCCACGTCCTTGTCGGGGTCGCCGGCCAGGAAGCGGGCAGACCAGACGCTGCTGTCGATCAGCGCGACCTTGATCTCCTCGGCGCCGCGCACGACGTGGTAGTTCGTCACGACGATGCCGTCGCGGTTCCAGATGAAGCCGGAGCCCGTGCCCCGGGGGACGCGCGTCGCGTCCATCGAGCCGTAGCCGCGGCCGCCGACCGAGACGAGGTTGGCGATGTTGACGACGGAGGGCGTCGCGCCGCGGAAGAGGCGGACCGAGGCGAGATCCTCGGCGGAGAGGTCCCTGTCGAGCTCCGGGGACGGGGGCACCATGTCCAGGGAGGAGGGATGGCGCTGGAGCTGCTCCAGGGCCGCGGCGGAGACCGAGGGCGGGGGAGGAGGCGAGGTTTCTTCGGCCGCCGCCGCCGCCGCTGACGCCGTCGTCACGTTTTCGGTCGGAGGGCTCGAGACGGCAAAGGGAGAGCGCAGGGCCTCCGCCGGCTGCACTGCGGAGAAGCTGAAGGCCGCGGCGGCGAGGAGCGCTGCTGCGGCGGAGGAGGAGAGCCAGCGGCTGGCGCTACGCGGGGGCTGAGGAGGTGGAGGCGGAGAAGAGGAAGGACCTTCTTTGGCCGCGGCCGTCGTAGTCTTCGTCGTCGTCGTCAGGGGCCTCCTCGCGGAGCTGCGGCGGAGGAGGAGCACCGGGCGAGGAGGCGCCAATTGCTGCCTTCCGATTCTCATCATGGGGAGGAACGGCGCAGCCCTCTTTCCCCCGCTGGCCGCGGATGCTGTTGTGGAAGAGGGGAAAGTGGAGGGGTGAAGAGAGAGAGAAAGGTCGAAAGGTGAGAGCGACGGGGACAGCGGCATTGAAAAACTCTAGCCGCTCGTTCTCTCTCTTTTTATGGCTCTGTTTGGGCTTGATTTTCGCCTGTCCTTGATTTCGATGAATAATGGCGCAGTGCTTGACGCATTGGAGTCAAAAATGGAGGGCGAAAAGGGAAAGGACTCACCGGAGAAGCGCGAGGTTCGATGCGTCATTGTCAAAGTCATCGTCGCCATCGCAGATCGCTCGAGCACCGTCTTTATCGCTCCTGCTGCTGCTGCTGCTTTAGCGGCGACGAGCATGCACGCACGGGGCGAAGTAAGAGCTTAGGTTTGCGCGGGAGGATCTCCTTGACTGGTGGATGCACTCCCCGCCGATGGACTCTCGCTGCGCGAAATGGAGCGAGTTTTTCCTTTTGTCCCCCTTGTGCCTCGAGAGCCGAGGTTGAGCGGCAGAAAAAAAAAACTCAGAGCGTCGAGCTGCTCAGCAGTCTAGCCTCCCACAATTCGACTTTTTCTTCTTCTTCTTTTCCCCGCACTCTCCCCCCGCGCGCAGCCACCATGAACTGCGCGCTCAAGCCCTCCCCGCGCGTCACGCGCTCGTCGGGCTCGGCATTTGCCAACGGCGGCAACTCGCTGGCCGCGCCTATGCGCGCGCTGAGCGTGGCGAGCACCTCGGCTTCGAGGAGGCCACTGACCGTGGAAGGTAGGAGCTCTGAAAATCTCGGCGACAAAATCGTGCTGCGCTTCTGCTCCCCAGGAAATGCGCCTTCTTTCACTCTTTTTCGTCTCCCCGCTGAGACAAGTGTCGTAGACGGCGTCGTGGAGCAGCAGAAGGGCGCGGCGATGGCCGTCAGAGGCTGCGATTCCGCTTTCTCGAAAGGCTGAGCGAGCAAAACGACGTTTGGACATTGTTGCCGCCGCCGCCGTCGTTCGTCGTTCGTCGTTCGTCGCCTGGGGCCTCCGTCGATCAATCGTGCCCTGCAAGCAAGGCCTTCCGCTCCTGCTTCGCCTCTGATTCTTATTCCATACGCTGATTGACGTCATATTATTATCAATGCGCGTGAAAGTAATGCCAGAAGCCGCAGAGAAGTCGAACAACGCGAGGATCGAATGTCGCGGACGATAATCTCGGCGGCGGCTGCTCCGTCGCTGCCGTGGCAAGCCTCCTCTTGCTCAGTTCAACCTCTTTTCTCTTTCCACCACCCCACCGCCAAAACCCACCATCAGCCTCCGGCCGCGTCTGCCAGCTCACGGGCACCAAGGCCAACAACGGCTACGTCGTCACCTTCTCCCACAAGCGCAACAAGAAGCTCCAGCAGCCCAACCTCCAGATGAAGCGCCTCTTCTGGGCCGAGGAGGGCCGGTGGGTGAGGCTGCGCATCTGCGCGCGCGCGATCAAGTCGGTCGAGAAGAAGGGCCTCGCGGTCATGGCCAAGGAGGCCGGCCTGGACCTGTCGAGCCTTCCCTACACCGACGCCGGCAAGGCGCGCACCGAGTGGCTCGCGGCGCAACCCGTCGTGCCGCCGCAGTCGAAGAAGCGCGTGGGGTCCTCGCGCAAGATGAAGAACCCCGAGAAGCTGGCCGCGAGCAAGAAGGCGCCGCTGGTGGCCCGCTACGTGATCGGCGGGCCGAGGGTGATCCTGACGCGCGACCCGGAGCTGGTCGCCGCCGCGCCCGTCCGCGGGGAGAAGTGATTTTATATTTGAGAGAGAGGAATTTTGACCACCAACTTGAACTTCGTTTTTTTTCCTTTTCTTCGTTTTTAACAAAAAAAACCAAAAATTTCATTCATTTTCTTTCCATTTTTTCAAAGCCCCTTGAGCGGAGTGCCGCCTCCGCTCTCCAGGACCTCGGGAGGAGCGTCAGAAGCAGGAGAGAGAGAGGGAGCTTCTCTCGCGGACTCGAGGAAGCTCGACAGCAGCGAGAGGGCGCCCGCGAGCGACATGGTGCCGCCGCCGCCTTCTCCGGCACCCCGCGGCGACGCGTCGGGGGCCGCGGCAGCCCCGGGGCACTTTGACGCGGTCTTCAGCAGCTCCTCCTTCGCCCTCGGGGGAACGACGTCGACGAACTTCAATCCCAAGACGACCGCGGGCTCGCAGGCGCAGCCGTTGCCGTAAAACGCGCGCGCAGCCTCGGAGCATTTCTGGGCCGCGGCCGCACCGACCTGCCTGGTCGCGCGCGAGATCGCGAGCGCCGTCTCGAGCTGGGAGCCGCTCTCGACGGACTGCATGGCGTCGAAGGCGAACCTGGTGTTGGGATAAAGGTTGAGAAAAGAGAGAGAGGTCGAGAGGGGGAGGTCGGTCGAAGGAGAGAGGGAGGCCGGTCGAGGGGGAGAGAGAGAAAGAGTTTTTTTATCTTCCCTCTCTCAATTCTTCTCACCTGCAGTCGTTGGCCAAGGTGACCGACTTGAAGATGCACCCGTTTTCGGCCAGGGACCTCGTCGGCAGAGCGGGTTTACTGACGTAGAGGGCGGAGAGCGGCGAGCGCGGTGCGGGGGAGAGGAGGGAGCCCGGGAGGGAAGGAAGCGTCGCCGTCGTCGCAGGCTGCGGCGTTGGCGGCGTTGGCGTCGCAGGCGGAGGCGGAGGCACGTTCTCAACCGCCGCGGGAGCCGGCTCCGAGCTCGTAGCGACGACGAACCTGAAGAGCAGTAAAGAGAGGACGCACGAGAGCGCGGCGGTGAGGAGGGACTTCATTGAGTTTTGTCGGTGGTTTGAGTAGTCGGAGGCAGTCGGTGTTTTTTTTTTAAGTGGGAAAAAAAAAGTCGAAAAAGAAAAAAAGAGGTCGGAACCCAAGGCAGACTTGAAGTTTTCCAGAAGGAAAAAAGAAAGCACTCGCCATCCTCTTCTGTCTCTTTCTTCCGCTCCCTCTCTTCTCTCTCGGCATGGCCCTCTCTGGCACTCTCCCTCTTCGCTAGCGATTTAAAGCGAAACTCTAGTGAGTCTACGCCTCTCCAACATAAAGCATGAGCAGCAGCAGCGGCGGCCGTGGCGGCGCGGGAGGAAGCAGCAGTGATGACGACGTCGATGCTCCTTTTGACGAACTTGCCGATGCCAGCGAGTTTTACGCCGGCGGCGGTCGCCGCAGGCGCAACCAGAACCCTCAGCGCGCCCGCGACGAGGCCCTTTATGGCTACGAGAGCAGCAGTGACGATGGGCGAGGCGGAGGGCGGAGGAACGGCGGCGACAACAACAACAAGAGGCGACGACGGAATGGCCACGGCGACGAAGAAGCTGCCACGGGCGCTTCTCTCTCCAGGCCCGTGGGGTTTGTCTCTGCAGGAGTGGCAGCGGGCAGCGACAGAGGAGACGGCGGCAGTGATGACGCCCCTGCGATGCGAGCTGGACTGGGCTCGACGGGACGACTGAGAGACAACGACGACGATGTCGATGCCGCCCCTCGCCGCTCGGGCCTCGGCAGTGCCTCCGCGGCGGTCCCTCCGCCGCCGACGTACCAAGACGACGACGACTCCGCCGTGCTCCCGGGCGCCTTTGGAGCCAGCATCAAGGCTTCCGCGAGAGCGAAGCAGGAGGAAGAGAGGCGAAGAAGGCTCCAGCAGCAGCAGCAGCAGCAGCAGCAGCAGCAGCAGCGAGCCCGCCCCCCCCCGAGCCGCAACAACACCATCGCGGGCACAGGCAAGCGCTCCTCCGCCGCCGCCGCAGCAGCGACCGACATCGGCTCCTTCGAGAAGCACACGAAAGGAATAGGCTCCAAGCTCCTGGCCAAGATGGGGTACAGGCCGGGGGAGGGGCTGGGGAAGGACGGCAAGGGGATCTCGAGGCCCGTGGAGGCGGTGCTGAGGCCGAAGGGCGCCGGTCTGGGTGTCGGAGGCGCCGGCGCCGCCACCAGGGCCGCGGCGGCTGCGGCGGCGTCGGCGGCGGCGGCGGCGGCTGCAGCAGCAGCAGCAGCAGCCTCGTCCGCAGGGGAGACGGCAGAGAGAGCAAAGGGCACGGCGGCGCCTCCGGTCTCGAACGCCGCCGCCGCCGCCGCCCTCCGGAGGGGAGGCCGGGGGCAGCAGCAGCAGCAGCAGCAGCAAGGACAGCAGCAGCAGCAGCAGCAGCAGCAGGAACAGCAGGGACCCCTCTGGAAGTCCCGCGACGCCAAGCAGCGCGCCAAGCGCACCTACCGCACCGCAGAGGAGATCCTGGCCGAGGAGACCGGAGGGCAGGGGCCCGCCGCTCCCTCCGCGGCGGCGGCGGCTGCCATCGTCGACATGCGGGGGGCCGGCGGCCCCCGCGTTGTCCGCGCCGGCGCCGGCCTCGGCGCCGGCAACGACCAGACCGCCGGCGACGACGCTTCCGACCTCCCGATGCCCGAGCTCCAGCACAACCTCCGCCTGCTCGTGCGCTTCGCCGAGGCCGACATCGCCCGCAGGGACGCCTCAGCGAGGGCCGAGCGCGACGCGGCGGCCGCGTTCGCCGCCGAGGCCGAGAGGGCCGGCGCGGCGGCGCGCGCGGCCGCGGAGGAGGCCCGCGAGGCGGAGGAGCTGCTGTCTGGGCTCGAGAGGGCCCGGGCCGTCCTCCTCTCGGGCCCCGCCCGCCCCCCACGGGCCTCGAAACAGGCCATGTGCGAGCTCCTGGCCGCGGGGGAGCGGGCGTTCTCCGAGCTTCGGAGCACACGGGGGGCGCCGTCGTCCAATGCCCCCTTCGCCCGCTTTGACCTCGGCGCCGTCGCCGCCGCGGCGCTGCTGCCGGTCCTTTCCGCGGCGCTGTCCCGCTCGGCGTGGCCCTCGCCCCTCGAGGACCCGAGCGCCGGAGGGATCGCCTCCGCGGTCGCCAAGTGGAGGACCCTGATCGAGGCCGGAGCGGCAGGGGACGATTTTGGAGCTCGCCACCAACACGGTCACTATCGCCACCACCACGGTCACCACCACCACCACCAAAATGATCCGTCCTTCTGTCCCTATGCTTCCCTCCTCGAGGCGACAGTCCTCCCGCGCCTCTGCGCCGCGCTCGCCAGCGAGCAACTCTGGGACCCCGTCGAGGACGCCCGGAGGCAGCGCGGCGTGGCTCTGTTGGAAGCTTGGGAGGCGGCCGCGCCGGCAGGGATGCTCGCCGCGGCGGTCGCCGAGGGCGCCGCGCTGCCGCGGCTCGAGCGCGCACTCCGCGGCTGGGAGTGGGAAAGGGGCGCCGACGGGAAAGCCTCCCTCCCGCTCCCACACCAGTGGCTCCACCCGTGGCTGCCCTGGCTGCCGACGCGCCTCCCCGACCTGTGGCCCGGGGTCAGGCAGAAGGTGTCGAGGGCGCTGGAGAGGCGCTGGAAGCAGGAGGAGGAGGACGGAGGGGAGGCAGCGGGTTCGGCCGCGGCCGCGCTCGCGCTGCTGCGGCCCTGGCGCGCCGTCTTTGCTTCCTCCTCTGCTGCCTCCGAGAAGCAGCCTGCCTCCCCCTCTTCCGTCGTTCTCGCTGCTCCCTCGAACGCCGCCATGCCAGTGACCTCCCAGTGGGACCGGCTCCTCTCCAGGGCGGTGCTGCCGCGCCTCCGCTCGCTCCTCCTCCCTCCGGCCTCGGGAGGAAAGGGGCTCACCATCGACCCCTCCAACCAAGACCTCAAGCCGTGGCACTCGGCGATGGCGCTCGCGACTCCCCTGCTCTCTCGCTCGTCCCTGGCAGACCTCCTCTGCGTCTCCTTCTTCCCGCAGTGGCAGGCCGTGCTTCGTGCCTGGCTGCGCAGCCCTGACGCGGACTTCGGAGAGGTCGCCGCGTGGTACGAGGCCTGGAGGGCGCTGCTGCCGGAGAGCGTCGCCGAAGACGCGAGGGTGCGGGCGCAGCTCGAGGGGGGGCTGGCGGCGATGGAGGCGGCGCTTGGCGGGGAGCCCCTGCCTGCCGCTCCTGGGGCTGCTGCTGCTGCTGCTATTTCTCCCGCTGCTGCTGCTGCTGCTGCGGAAGAGAAGAGGAAAAGAGAGGAAGAAGCTCAAGCAGCAGCAGCAGCGACGGCTCCCCTCTCGCTCCGCGCACTCGTCGAGGCCTTTGCCGCCGACGCCGACCTTTCTTTTGCTCCTGCCCCCCAGGGAAGGAGGCACGCGGGACTGCCCGTGTACCTTCTGGGGGGAGTCCCCGTCGTGCTGGACTCGGCGCGGTCGGCGCTGCTGGCCAAGCTCGGGAGAGGCGGAGACGGAGAAGAGGCTTCTGCTGAGTGGAGGCCGGCGTCGCTCGAGGACGTCGCGAGCGCGGCGAGAAGCCGGGGGGGTCCGAGGTGAAGAGATAATTCTTCGTCGTTCTTCTTTCTTTTCGTCTCTTTTGCTCCTCGCATACAACTGTAAAAAACACAAACACCGAACTGTTCTCAGACAGAAACGAACAAAATCAAGAGCAAATGCGCGGGCGCGCGCGACAGAAGGGGAGAGATAAAAAGATATCGTGTTTTTCTTTTTGCAATAGAGGAAGTTCTCGAAAACAAAAAACCTTTCCCCCTTTTTTTATTTCTCTCCCCCCCGCGGGTGCGCACCCTGTTTTCTGTTTTTCATGCACATACCGAACTAATAAATTAGTTCAAAAAAAACGGAATCGCTCTCCTCTCAAGCCGGAACCCGCTCCTTCCCCGCGACAGAAGGGACGGCCCGCTCTTTAACCTCCTCCTCCCCGGCCGCCGCCGCCTTCTTCCTGGCAGCCCCGTCGGGGCTCGCGACCTGCGCGCCCCTCGCCAGCTCCTCGGCGGCATGCTCGGCCTCCCCGGCGCTCCCGTGCTCCACCAGGAAGTGCTCGGCCGACAGCGCGGCCATGCACCCGGTCCCCGCCGCGGTGATCGCCTGCCTCCACTTCTTGTCCTGCACGTCGCCGCAGGCAAAGACCCCGGCGACGGACGTCTCCACGGTCCCGGGCCTGGTGACGACGTACCCGTCGCCGTCGAGCTCGAGCTGCCCCCCGAGGAACTTGGAGGCCGGCTCGTGCCCGATCGCGAAGAAGAGCCCGCTGCACTCGAGCTCCGTAATTTCCTCGGTCTTCAGGTTCTTGACCCTGATCGAGCCCAGCTTGCTGTCGCCGCCGTCGGCGCCGACGGCCTCGACGCACGCGGAACTCCAAACCATCTCGACCTTCGGGTGCTCGAGCGCCCGGCGCTGCATCACCTTCGAGGCGCGCAGCTCGTCGCGGCGGTGGATGATGTAGACCTTGCTGCCGTATTTCGTCAGGAACAGCGCCTCCTCCATCGCGGTGTCCCCGCCGCCGATGACGGCGAGCGGCTTGCCGCGGAACATCGGCGCCGCGCCGTCGCACACCGCGCAGGCCGAAACGCCCTTGTTCCAGAAGCCCCCGGGGCCCTCGCCCGAGCCGGGGAAGTCGAGCCGCTTCGCGACCGCGCCCGTCGCCACGACGACGGTCTCGGCGAGCACCTCGCGGCCGTCGGCCGAGGAGACGCGGAAGGGGCGGCGGGACAGGTCGACCTCGGTGACGGTCTCCGAATAGATCTTGGTCCCGAACTTGGAGGACTGGGCGCTGCGTTTTGTTTTGATCGAAGCGTGGGAGGAGGAGGCGGGGAGGGGAGGGGGAGAGCGAAGCGTCAGAGGTGCAGGGGAGCAGAGGAGGAGGAGCAGAGGAGGAGGTCGGAAGACGAAGAAGAAAACAGCAAAGCTGGAGACCGTCGATTTTCGAATTCGCCGGGCGATCGCCCTCTCTCTCTCGTCTCTTTCTCCCTCTCTTCCTCGCTCTAAGAATCTCTTTCTCAATTCTCAACCCCTCCATTTACCGGAACTTGTCCGTGATCTCGCCGCCCATGATCCCCTCGGGGAACCCCGGGAAGTTCTCGACGTCCGTCGTCGTCGTCAGCTGCCCGCCCGCGGCGATGCCGTTGGCGAGCCATCCCTCGAACAGGATCGGCTTGAGCTCGGCGCGCGCGGCGTAGATCGCCGCCGTGTGGGCCGCGGGCCCGGAGCCGACGATGCAGACGGACGTGCGCTCGGGCGTGGCTGATGCGTTGGCGCACATTTTAGGCGAGGAGAAGGGAGCGGAGGAGGAGGAGGAAGAAGAGGTCGTTGACACCGATCGATGGAAGAGCGAAGCGGCGACAGAGGAAGGAAGGAGCGAGAGCTGCCTGTTCTTTCCTTCTGGGGCAGCGAAGGCGAGCGCGCGAGAGACAAGGAGTCCTGAAGCGGCGTGAGAGGTCCTCGAAAGGGCGCGGAGCATGCACAGATGGAGTGAAGAGAGAAAGGGGAGAGAAACGTGGTTTTGATATGTGGCGCGCCCTGAGGAAACCGACGTCACCGAAAGAAAAAGAAAAACATCGAAAAAAGAGGCGGAGACAAGAAAAAAATGACATACTCTCTCAGGTCGCCGCGGCCTTGCCCTTGTACGGCGCGAAGAACGCCGCCGCCGGGCGAGCGGGCGGATTCTGCGCAGACGACGCAACCCTCTTCCCCTTCCTCTTCTTGTTCGCTTCGTCGTCGCCTTCGCCGCCGGCGCCGCCGACGGCGACGGGGCCGCGCTTGCTCCCGGCGCTAGTCGCCGCCCCGGCCTCCCTCGGATTCGGGGCGGGCCCCGCGTTCTCCTTCGCCGCGGGAGCGGGCGCGGCAGCACCCCCGGTCACGGCGCGCAGCACGGGGATCAGGCCCATGTCGAGGCACCGGGTGTCCCTCGCCGCCGCCGCGGCGACGTCCGCGGCCCTGAGCGTCCGCCTCTTGGCGCGCGCCGCGACGGCCGCGGCCGAGGCCGCGAGCGTCGACGAGGCGAAGGCCGCAGCCGCCATCGAGATGGCCCTGGCGGCGTCGGCGGAGACGCGGCCGACCTCCGGGTCGAGCAGGATGAGCTTGCGGACGACGGAGAGCGGGAAGGAAGAAGAGGGGGGGGGAGCTGCTGCTGCTGCTGCTTCTCCCTCCTCCGCCGCCCCCTCTTCTGCTGCTCCTTCTCTTGCCGCCTCCCTCGCCGTGGCGGCCTCCGCGGCCCCGAATGCGGCCTTCTCCTTCCACGCCTCGCGCTCGGCTTCCGTCAGGGCCTTCCACCTCTCTCCGACGCCCTTGGCGACGGCGGCGACGGAGATCTTGGGGGGCTCGCTTGAGGCGGCGGCGGTACCGTTGGCGGCACTGGCGGCGGTGACAAGCTCGGCTCGGACTTCCGCCCGCGCCGAGTCGGCGAAGAGGAAGTAGGCAGTCGGCCCTCGTCGCTTGGGATGAGGGGGCGCCATTTTGGTACCTTTGGTTTGCTACGATCGTGTTCTTTTCCTGCGAGGGAGGAACAGGGTTGAGAGGGCGCGGAAGAAGGGGAATTGGACGTGAGGAGGGGGAGTGGGAATTCGTCAATCGGTGATGCAAATCATCGTGTTTTGCTTGGATTTTGAATCTCGAGCAAAATGCGCAACGCTCTCTCTCGCTTTCGCTGGACTTGATTCCTCCGCTTCTCGCTCTGTGTTCGCTCGAAAAGAGAGACCCGGGGATGAAGAGAGCGAGAGAGGACACGCAAGGCACGCACCGATTGACAAGAGAGAAGAGAGAGAAGAGCGAAGAAGGCGACGAGCGACACTCTTTCGTCCGACAAGCGAAAAATGGAGACAACTTTTTTTTCTTTTAGGGACAGAGACACGATTTTTGCACCAGAGCTGAATAATGGCGATTATGGGGGCTGGGGGGGGAGGGACCAGAGAGAGAGGAGAAGAGAGAGCGCTCCTACCTTCTCTGCTGGCCGTTTCTGCTGCTGTCGTTCCTCAGGATCCAGGGGTGCCTCAGCACGCTCTCAAGCGGCAGCCTCGCCGCCGGGTCCCTCGCCAGCAGCCTGCGGATGAGGTCCTTGGCCTCGGCCGAGACCTTGTTGCTTCCCGACGACGACGACGACGCATCGAGCTCGTCGTCCGGGAAGCGCAGGTCGACCTTGAGGATGCGCCGGTACGTCTCCGAGTGGCCCTGGGCCTCGAACGGCGGCGCGCCGTAGAGCAGCTCAAAGGCCAGGACCCCGAGGGACCAGACATCGACGCCGCGGTCGTGCGCCTCGCCGGCGACCATCTCGGGAGGCAGGTAGTCGAGCGTGCCGCAGAGGGTCTTCCGCCTCGAGGACGAGGCCGAGGAGGTCGAGTGCAGGGAGGCGGAGGCGTCCCCGTCCGAGGCGTCCCCGCCGCCGGCGGCGTCGTCGGCCCCGGCGCGCGAGTGCACCGACCAGCCAAAGTCGGCGATCTTGAGGGCGCCGTCCCTGCCCACGAGCAGGTTCTCGGGCTTGATGTCCCGGTGGATGACGTGCTTGGAGTGGCAGTGCCTGAGGGCCTCGGCGAGCTGCCCGACGCAGCTCGCGGCGCGGGCCTCGCCCAGGCCGCCGCCGCCCGCGCCGCTCGCGCCGCCGCTAGCCTGCTGCTGCTGCCGCTGCGCCACCCTCCTCTGCAGCTCGCGGTAGAGCTCCCCCCCGGCCGCGTACTCCAGGATCAGGTACACCCTTTCGGCGTCGTGGAAGTACCCGAACAGCCGGAGCACGTTGCGGTGCCTGAGGTGGCTCTGGATCTCGACCTCGCGCCGCAGCTGGTGCTCGACCTTCGCCGAGCGCAGCTGGCCTTTGAAGAGGACTTTGAGGGCGACGACGTAGCCGCTCTGGCGCTCCCGCGCGAGGTAGACGCTGCCAAACTTGCCCTTGCCCAGGGGGCGACCGACGTCAAAGTCCGCGAGGGCCCAGGTCGTCGGCGGCGAGGAGGACGAGGAAGGGAAAGAGGAGCCAGGGCCGCCGCCTCGGCGAAGGAGCAGGGACGACGGCGACAGCGGCTGCTGCTGCCGCCGCGGCTGCTGCTGCACTTGGAAGACAGTGTTGCCTGCTGCTGCTGCTGCGGCCGAGGAGGTCGAGGCAAAGGCGAACGTGGTCTTTTCGTCGGCTCTAGCCCTCTGTTTTATGGTTACGAGGTTCGGAGAGAGAGCGAGAGAGAAAAAGAGAAGAGAGAGGGAGAGAGTGAGAAGAGGTTTTTTTCGACTGTTTTTTTTCTTCGTTCCGTTTCTTGTTCGCCGCGAAAGGAATCGAGACGTCAAAATCTTCAGCCTCGGCCTCTTTCCCTCACCTTGACCGACTCTTCTCCCTTGACCCTCGAAAGCGGAGGGAGCACGAACGCTCCTCCGCCGGGAGTCGAGCCCGCGGCGAACGAAGCGGCGTGGGAGGTGACGGCGACGCCATTCGCGCCTCCTGCCGTCGTCGCCGCCGAGAGCGGGTTGCGCTTTCTCGTCGGCGAGATTGCTCCCCCCCCTGCTCCTGCTGCGCCCTTTGCGGTGGCCGTACCGTCCCCCGCCGCCTTGACCTGGTCCCATGTTCGCTTGAACCCCGGCGCGTCGGAGGACGCGGCGTTGTTCTCCTGTCGTTTGTCGTTGTTATTGAGGGGGAGAGAAGGAGAGATTTGGTGAGTTTTTCTTTTTTTCAGTTTCGTCTCGTCGGTTGACATGTGAGAGCTTTTTTGTCGCCCCCTCTTGTCGTCGCTTTGTGAGTCCTTCGAGGCATCAAATTGGCAAGCCAACCACTTGTACCGGAGCTTGTGATGCGCTGTAAACGCTCGAACAGAGAGCAAGAAGATAAGATGAGCGTAACTGTCGTTTTGTACCTTGTCGAGGACGAGTCTCGCAGAGTCCATTTGCGCTCTCTCTTTTTTTCTTGTCGCTGCCGCGGAGTTTGGAACTAATCCGCTTGTTTTGTAAGCCGGCGCCCTTTCTTTTTTGCCGTAAATCGACTCGAGGAGCAGCTGTTGTTGCAGAGGGAACAGAGAGCACGAGCCTGTGAAGAGACCACGAGCCTGTGGAGAGAAAAACAAGAAGGAACAAGAGCAGTGTGTGTGTGGGGGGCTCTGCTTCCTTTCCCGGAGCAAGCGGAGCACGGCCGAGGTTGTGTGAGCGAGAGCAGAGAAGAGGAAGTTTTCGGTTCGCGAGCTCTCTCCACTAATTCCCAAACTCGAGAGAAAAAGCTGGAGAGCCGCTAGGGGGTGACAAGAGAGCGACCGCGCCCTACGACACAAATCACTGCGACACAACACACTACGACGCGAGCAAGTTCTCTCGAGTCCTCTCTGTCCTGCGCTTCGAGCGGCAAGAGACAGAGAGCCAGGCGGACGAGAGAGGAAAGGCCGACGACGCTGACGACAACCGAAAGCATCGTCGCCGCCTCTTTCTCTCTTCCTTCGACCTCCTAAAAAACATGGGAAGCTCCGTCCGGCTAAGGGAGGCCCTGTCCGCCGGCGGGCCCGGGGGAACCTCCAAAGACAAGGCCACAGCTGACGGCGTGCTGACTCGCACCAACGAGTCGAGCGAGGGGCGGACGATATCGCCGATTGACGCCGCGGCGGCGGCCGCGGGCGTCGGCGGCACCGGCAGCGACGACCACGAAGCCGGTAAGCGGATGGTCTGAGTCGGGAAGTGAGGCGTGCTGCGTGCAGCGTAGAGCTTCCCGGAATGCTTGCACCCGCTAGAACGCGAGTTCCGCGTCTCCTGCCAACTGCCGTCCGAGCACAACGCCAAAGCGAGGGAGCGGAACACCTTAACACGAAGAGTGCGACAGTTCTCTGCTTGCTCAGGCATTGCCAGCAAGAGGCGTCGACGCCCGGGGAAAAGATCTCACCCAAACTCGAAAAACATTCAAACACAGGCCCCAAGCCCGACGACCTGTACGGCAAGTTTACGTGGCGCATCGAGGGTTTCTCCGAGGTCTCGAAGCGGGAGCTGCGCAGCGCGGTCTTCGAGGTCGGCGGGTACCGATGGTGAGGGAGTTTTTGGAAGGAGAAAAATCATCGCCGACGCCGGATCCTATTATCTCTGAAGAGACAGGGCTGCCTCCTCCTGTGGACACTCTTCTCCATCTCGCCTGTACCCAGGCGCTGTCTGCTCGATCGCGGATAGGCTCTGGGAGTCTAGAGTGCACGAGAAACGGACGCCCGAGAGTGTGGACGCGCGCGGTTGGGTCGAACGTTCAGATCGCTCCGAGTCCGCCGGGCGTCGTCGTCGCTCTCCCCTGCTCTTTTCCTTCTTCAACCCCGAACCCCTCCCTCTCTGTCGCTCTCTCGCTCTCTCGCTCTCCCTCTCTCCCTCCCTCTCTCTCTCTCTCTCTCTCTCTCACGCGCGCGCTCTCCGCCCCAGCAGTAACGCTCACCGCATGCATAACTACCAATCACGTAACGAAACCCTCTTCCTCAGGTACATCCTTGTCTACCCGCAGGGCTGCGACGTCGCCAACCACCTCTCGCTCTTCCTCTGCGTCGCCGACTACGACAAGCTCCTGCCCGGCTGGTCCCACTTTGCGCAGTTCACGATCGCGGTCGTCAACAAGGACCCGAAGAAGTCCAAGTACTCGGACACGCTACACCGGTTCTGCAAGAAGGAGCACGACTGGGGCTGGAAGAAGTTTATGGAGCTGAGCAAGGTCGCCGACGGGTTCGTCTCCTCGCCGTCGACTCCGGGCGCGGCGGCGGCAAAGGACGGCGGCAGCGGCAGCGGCGGCAGCGCCGCCGACGGAGGCGCAGCGACAACACCGGCGACCGCCTCCACCTCCGGCGGCGGCGCCCTCGTCATCAAGGCGCAGGTCCAGGTCATCCGCGACCGGCCCGCGGCGCCGTTCCGCTGCCTCGACGCGCAGTACCGCCGCGAGCTCGTCCGTGTCTACCTGACAAACGTCGAGGCGCTGGCGCGCAAGCACGCCGACGACGCGCGGGCCGCGCTCGGCAGGCTCGCCTCTTCGGGACCGGGCTTCGCGGACTGGTGGCGCAGGTTGCCGGACGACAGGAAGCGGCGGCTGGCCAGCGCGAGGGCGGACGCGGTGCTCAAAGGACTGGTGAAGCGCTTCTTCAACGAGAAGGAGGTCACGAGCACGCTGGTGATGGACGCTCTGTGCGCCGGGTGCGGCGCGCTGGCTGCCGGCGGTTCCCTGGACGCTCTCACTTCCACTTCCGATGCCTCTGCAGCTTCGACGTCCGCGGCTGCTTCCGTCACCATCACGGAAGAGGGGGGCGAGGACGGCGGCAGCAACGGCAGCAGCAGCAGCAAGGCCGGCGGCAGCGAGCGCGCGAGCGACGATGCCAACGGCGGGCCCTCTACTCCTCGGCGAAAGGGCTCCTCTGGCTCCTCCTCCGTCTCCAGCTCTCCAGCAGCAGCAGCAGCAGCGGCGGCGGCGGCAGCGTCGACCTCTTCATCGCGGCCGGCGCCTCTCGTGCGCTTCGACCCCGCGAAGGCAACGTTCTCGCTGGCCAGTGCCGACGCCGCCGAGCTCCTGCTGCGAGCGGCGACGGAGCCCTCCCCGCCGCCGGCCCCTCCTGCCGCTTCTTCGACTGCCTCGGCCTCCTCGTCCCCGGCGAACGTCGCGGCCGCAGGCGCCGCTTCCGACGCGTCCAGGGACGGAGGAGGCGCAGCGTCGGCGGACGGGGGAGCAGCAACAGATCCTCCTCCGCCCCCGCCTCCCCCTCCCTCCGCGCCCGCCTCCGTCGGCGCCACCCCGGCCTCCACCAGCGGCGGCCGGGGCGGCGGCGTCGAGAGGGACGAACGGCGCCTCGCCGAGCTGGGCAGGTCGGCCGTCGAGCTCTATGCGGCGGCGCACATCTTCGCCGCCGTCGGCGCCGCGCACTCCGAGGCGGAGGCCCTCAAGCGGGCGGACGCCCTGATTGCGGAGGAAGAGGCGTCGCAGGCCGCGGCCGCAGAGCAGGCGGCCGAGCGCGCGCTCGCGGACAAGGAGCGCAAGGCCCGGAAAAAGGAGAGACAGCGCGCCAAGAAAGAAGCGGAGCAGGCCAAGAAGGACGCCGAGGACGCTGTCAGGGCCGCGGCCGAGGCGGCGAGGAAGGCCGAGGCCGACCGGAGGGCGCGGGAGGCTGACGAGAAGCGGCGCGAGCAAGAGGCGGCCAAGGAACGGGAGCGCGCCGAGGCCCTTGCCGTCGTCGCGAGGGCCGCGGCCGCCAAGAAGGAGGCCGCGGCGGCGAAGAAGGCGGTGGCGGCCAAGGCCGCGGCGGCGGCGCAGGCGGCGGTGCAGGCGGCGGCGCAGGCAGAGGCCGACGCCGCCCGTGCGACGGAGGAGCGGCAGCGCGAGGCGCAGGCGGCGCAGCGCGCCGCCGAGGCCGCGGTCCTGGCGCAGGAGCGCGAAAGACTTGCCGCGACCACGGCGACGGCGACGCAGGCCTCAGCAGCCGCGAGAGCGCGCGAGGGAGAGGCCGCTGCGGCGGCCAAGGTCGCGAGGGCCGCCGCAGCGGCCGAGGCCGCCGCGACGGCCGTCGTCGCCGCCGCGAGCTCCCCCGCCGCGTCCTCTTCCGCTCGGGCCTCCGCGAACTCTTCCTCTTCCGCCTCTGGATCTGCTCCCGCGTCCTATCAGGCGACGCTCGCTGCAGCCCTGGAGGAGACCAGGCGCGCCCTGGAGCAGGCGAGGGCGGAGATGGCGGCAATGCGGGTCGCGCTCGCCGAGCGAGAGGGCACGGCGGGCGACGGCGGCGGCGGCAGCGACGGCGGCGGAGGCGTCCCGGTCTCGCCTGGCGCCTCCGCTGCTTCCACCTCTCCCGGTGGCGTCCAAGGCTCCGCTGTTCGACCCTCGTCTTCTTCTCACGCCGCTGCGGCGATCTCTGCCGCTCCCGCGATGCGAGGAGCCGGCGGCGCAGACGCTGCAGCCGCCCCCTCGCCTTCTTCTTCTTCTCCGGGGCAGCCTCCGGTCTCCCCCGCCGCGGCGATGGCTGCGGCAGCTGCCCGAGGGGTCAACGGCGGCGCCGCACCCTACGTGCCCTCTTCGGCTGCCGCGGCAGCGGCAGCGGCCGCGGCCGCGCACGCTGCCGTGAACGGCGTCGGCGCTCGCCCGCGCCCCGGCGCCGCCGGCGGAGGCGCCCCTCCCACCGGGGCCTCCTCTCCCGCCGCCGCCGCTCGCGCGGGAGGGAAGGCGGTCCCGCAGTCCCCCGCCGCGGCCGCCGCCGCCGCTGCCGCCATGGCCCGCTACGCCCCGGGCACGGCTCAGTACGCAGCCGCAGCCGCCCACGCTGCCACCCTCGCTGCTGCGGCCGCAGGAGCAGGAGGCCAACAGCTCCCTCCTCAGCAGCAGCAGCAGCACCTGCATCAGCAGTTTGCCGCCGACGGCACCCCGATCGCCCAAAAGGGCCCCGCGCCTGGCGTTCCCAGCGAGTCCCCCGGCCTCGACGACTTTGCACACATGAACATGATCGCGGACTTGCTCGAGTGAGCTGAAAGGGGAAACGGGGTGGGAAAGAGGGGGCGCGAGCGAGCGAGGAAGAGAAAGGAAGAGAGAAAGAGAAGCGCAGCAGCGTTCTTCTCTTCGAGAGTTTTTTGTGTTTTCCCGTTCGAGTTTTTTTATAAAACGAATATGGCTGAGAGAAGCAGCAGCACTTTGCGGCTAGAGCTCATGGTTGTTTTCCCTTTATTCCGCGCTGGCGGGGCGCGGAGAGGGAGTGTGTGTGTGAAAAGAGAGAAGAAAAGAAGAACACAAGAAAGAAAAAAAACTTGAGCCTCTCCGTTTTTCACTTGTTTTTCATCGTTTTGTTTTTCCCTCGCTTCGTTATGCTCGCCAGCAGCGACGACGACGATGAGGGCGCCGACGGTGTCGGGCTTCTGGCCTCCGGAAGGAGCCCCGTCACGCCGACGGACGCCGCCGCCGCCGCGCCGCTGCTGCTGGCGAAGGCCGGCGGAGACGGCATCGACGCCAATGCTCCGTCGTCGGCGTCATCGGCGGCATCGCAGCAATCACATTCGCAGCAATCACATTCGCAGCAGCAAAGGAACCGCTGGTTCTCCTCCTCCTCAGCCGCACGCCCGCCGCCCTCTCCGCACAGCGTAGGAGGTGGCGGCAGAGGCAGCAACGCTGCTGCCGCAGGGGCCGCGTCCGAGGGGCGACTGGGCTCGTTCTTCAGGGCGGCGTTCAAGGTTTGTTCTTTTTGAAGATGGAGGGAGACAGAGGAAACCCGGTGAGGGAAAAAGCGGGGGGGGGGGAGGGGCGGCGACGGCTCTCGTTGGACCTCGCTCCTCACCACCACCCGCCTCTGACCAACCCTCCCCCCCCCTCCCTCTTCTTTCGCGAGACAGTCGAACAAGCCCGCCGAGGTGCCCGTCATCCCGGACTTTGACCCGGAGGAGCTGACCGCGCAAAAGGTTTGTCTTTTGAGTTTTGGATTCTTTTCCCTTGCTATTTCTTTTTTGAGGACTTTCTTTTTTGAGGGCCCTTTTTTTATCATCAAACTTTGTCTTTGCTCACCTTTCCCCCCCTCTCTTTTCGAAACCCAAAATATCGAAACTCAGCGAGAATGGGTCCGGCGCCGCAGGGGCTCGAGCGAGGGTGGCACTCGCAAGCTCTTCGGCAGCGAGAACGGGAGCGCCGCGGGCGGGAGCACCGACGGCGGCGGCGGCGGAGGGGAAACTCCCTCCTCGAAGAGAGGGGCGGCGCGCCGGGTTCCTTCCGCGTCTGGGGCGAGGGGCAACAACGGCGCCGCTGCCGCCGCCGCCGCCCTCGCGGATCTCCCGCCCTCTTCCTCCTCCTCTACGCCTCCTCCTCCCCCTTTGTTCGAGCGCACGTTCGAGTGCTTCCTCGTCGTGGGCATCCCGCCGGGAGACGCCCAGGCCTCGCTGCTCGCGGCGACGCCCGCTGCGGCCTCGGAGGCGCTCGCGAGCGCCGCCCTCGCCGCTGCTGGGGCGTCGGGGGCAGCAGCGGCAGCCGGGGCGTCCTCCTCGGCGCGAAATTCCACGCCCGCGGCCGTCTTCTTCGGTGGCAGGCGAGGGAGCGGCACCGGGGGAGGCGGCCCTTTCCGAGAATCTAACGGGGGAGGAGGAGGAGGAAGAGGAGGAGGGGCCCCTGAGGCATCGGCGCCGCTGCTGCTGCTCCGCTCGCAGCCGGCGCTGCCGCCCAAGGTCCTCTTTTCCTATCCGGATTCTTCGGCGCATCCTTCGTCTTCTTCCTGCCCGCCACTGGAAGAGGTCGCGGCCTTCTGCTTCCCCGAGGGAGGCGTCCCCTTGACCGGGGTGCGCCGCTCGGCCTCGGACAGCGACCTGCAAGCCCTCGTTTATTCTTCTACGACATCAACCTCTTCTTCTTCTTCTTCTTCAACCTCGGCTGCTCCCTCGCCGCTCGCGCTCTCGGACAACTCGTCCTTCGTCTTCCTGATGCGCACCGATACCGGGGAGCCGCTTTATGGCGTCTGCATGCTTTCGAACGACCTGGTGGCGAGGGAGCCCACGCTCTCGAGGGACGGGGGCGGAGGCGGCGGTGGAGCAGCGGCGGCGACCGGCGGCGGCGGCGGCGGCGGCTCCGCTGCCTTCTCGCTCCCGCGCGATGCCAGGGTGCCGGCGGCCCCGCGTTGCTTCTGCCTGCTCTCCCGCGCGCCGCTCTTCGAGCCGCACTTCAGGGTGCTGAGGGCTCTCGCGGGGCTCGAGAGGCTGGACAGGGTGCGGTCGTGGCTCGCGGGGTCGGGGATCGCCGTCGCTCCTCCGCGGCCTCCGCCGCCGCCGCCGCCGCCGCCTCCCGTTCCCCCTGCCGCCCCTCCCGCCCCCGCTGCTTCTGCTGCTGCCGCGACGGCGCCTCCCGAGGGCTCCTCCTCCACCGCCGCCGCCGCCCTGAAGGACGCCTCCGAGCGCATGCTCGCCGCGGCGGCGTCGGCGGCTGCCGCGGCGGCCGAAGCGGGAGCGGAAGCGGAAGCAGGAAACGGGGAAGAAAACGAAAACGGCGACAGCAAAGAAGACGACGGCGAAGAAAGCGACGACGGCTCGTTCGTCTCGGCGGAGAGCGCCATCGCCCCCTCCTCGGCCTCCCCTTCCCCCGGCGGGAAGAAGAAGACGAGGCCGCGCGTCGTCGACCTGGACGGGCTGAGCAGGCTGTCCCTCGGAAAGAGCAGAGATGAAGGAGAAGAAGCAGAGAAAGAGGAGGCAGAGGCAGAGAAAGAGGAGGAACAACTTCGTCCGCTCCCCTCTCCTCGGCCTCCGACCTCGCTCGCGCTCCTCGAGTCTTACTTCCGCTTGCCGCTCCCCGCCCCCGGAGCCAGCGCTATCTTCGCGCCCTTCGAGGCCCTTCCCGCCATCGAGGTCTCGAGGCCGAAGGCGGCGGAGAGCTCTGCCGCCGCGGCGGCAGCAGCGGCAGCGGCGTCGGCCCCGGAGGCGGAACAGCAGGAGGACGAGCGGCGGCGGCGGCAGCAGCGCCTCGGGCGGCTCGCCCCCCGGAGCAGCGGACCGAGCGACGGCGGCCGACCCGGCCCCCCCGACGCGGAGCCCTCCTCGCTCTTCCCGCCGCCCCCCCCGCCGCCGCTGGACGAGGACGCGCTGTCGCTCCGCTGGGCTGTGGCGCTGCTCGCGCGCTGCCTCTCGCTCGACAACCTGGTGACGTTGCTCACGGCGGCGCTGCTCGAGCGGCGGCTGGTCTTCTTCCACCCGGACAAAGGCGTCGTCTCCGCCTGCGTGCTGGCCCTGGTGCCGCTGCTGCGGCCCTTTAGGTGGCAGTGCCCGATGCTCCCCCTGCTTCCGCGAGGAGGGGGCGGGAACGACAGGAGCGGAGGCGGAAACGGAGGAGGCGGAAACGGAGGAGGAGGAAAGAAGAAGAAGAAGAAAGGGAGCGCCAACGGCGACGGAGGAGAAAAAGAAGAGGAGGAGCGGGAAGAGGAAGAAGACGAAGGGGAAGAAGAAGGGCAAGACTCCGACGACGACTCTTCCCTGCGCTGGCTCGAGGCCCCCGTCCCTTACGCCCTGGGCCTGACCCGCAAGACGAGGCCCGCGGCCGACGCCGCGAGGGCCGCCGGGGCCATCCGGGTCAACCTCTACAAGGACGGCCTCGGAGGCCTGAGCGCCTTGGCGTGTCCTGCTCCGGGTGACGCCTCTTTCTCGAGAGCGGGCACGATGCCCCGGATCCCGCGCAGGGAGGCGCTCGCCGCGGCCGCGCACAGGCACCACGCGGCCCTGCAGCGGTTGCGGGGCCGCGGGGACGCCGACGCGAACGCGAGCACCCTCGCGTCGCTCTCGGCCGCCGACGAGGCCGCCGCCGACGGCCTTCTCTTTTCGATCCGCTCCCACCTCTGCTCGACGCTGCTCGAGCCCGTCAGGGCGCACGCGCTCACCGAGGTTGACGCGAGGGGTGAGCGCGTGTCTGTGCTGCTGTACGACACCTACGTGGCGTCGTTCGCCGAGGCGAGTGCCGCGGCGGCGATGGGAGGCGGGGGCGGAGGGGGCGGCGGAGGCGGTGCCGGAAGCGGCTTCATCGGGAGCGGCAGCAGCAACTCCGCCGCCGTCGCCGCCGGCGAGCGCGCCTTCGCCACGGCGCTGGTCGAGACGCAGCTGTTTGGCGCGCTGGTGGACGAGATCCTCGGGGACTGAGTGGGGATAGAAAGAGAGAAACACCAACACTTGACGAACTCCTGTAAAACAAACGAAAAAAACTCAGTTATGTCGTCGTCATAGGAAAAAAGAAAAACACTTTTTTTTTCTTCTGGGCATTTCTTCTTTTCCCTTTCATTCCATCCACTCCCCCCAAAGAAAACAACCATGCGCGGTTCGGACCCGCCTCCCGACGAGAAAGACGAGGCCCCCATCAAGGCCCTCGACGAGGACGACATCGCCCTCCTCACCGCCTACGGCGCCGGGCCCTACGCTGCCAAGCTGAAGGCCGCCGAGGCCGAGCTCAAGACGCTGGCGAAGCGCGTCGATGACGCGTGTGGCGTCCGGGAGAGCGACACGGGCCTGGCCCCGCCGAGCCGGTGGGACCTGGTATCTGACAAGCAAGCAATGAGCGAGGAGCAGCCGCTGCAGGTATGTGAGCGAGAAAGAGAGCACGCGGGCGTGGAGGGCGAGAGGCAGAGGATTATCTTCTTTCGCTTGATGGCACGATCAATGGTGTCTGCGCGCATCGATTGCTCTTGCGACCGATGCATTTTTCTTTTCTTCTGCTCTCCTCTGCTCGTTTCCTTTCTCTTTCTCTTCTGTGCCTGGCATGACGAGGATCGATTCCTCGAGCCCTGCGTCGGCTCAAAAAGGACCAGAAAGGGAGAAGCAGGACATGAGAAGCAAGCGATGATGATGGTCTCTCTTACGCAGGCGACCTCACTCACCCTCCTCTCTGTTTTTTTCGACCTCGACCTCGACCTCGACCTCGACCTCGACCTCCCAACTCTCTTCTCTTTTCTTCTTCAACCCAGGTCGCGCGCTGCACCAAGATCATCGCGCCCAACACCGACGACGCCAAGTACCTCATCAACGTCAAGCAGATCGCTAAGGTCGGTCTCCCTCCACTTGTGTTTTCGTCTCGTGTTGGGGGGAAGAAGCGAAGAGGGAGAGAGAAAGACCCTCCCTCGTTCTTTCTCAGCGCCCTCACGCTCGATGCTCGCCTCCTCTTACCTCTCGGTCACTCGACCCCTCCTCTGTCACCACCCAAACACCCAACCCAGTTCGTCGTCGGCCTCGGCGAGAAGGTCGCCCCGACTGACATCGAGGAAGGCATGCGCGTCGGCGTCGACCGCACCAAGTACCAGATCCAGGTCCCTTTGCCTCCCCGCATCGACCCCTCGGTGACGATGATGACCGTTGAGGAGAAGCCGGACATTACCTATGCAGACATCGGAGGGTGCAAGGAGCAGATCGAGAAGATGCGGGAGGTGGTGGAGCTGCCGATGCTGCATCCGGTGAGGAGTCGGGGAGAGGTTTTTTTTTTGTGTGTGCTTTCTTTCTTCATTCAAAGGTCTGTGCTTCATCGACAACAGCAAAAAAGACTCGAAAACGCTCACTCCTTTCAACTTCTTCTCTCTCCTCCTTCGACCCTGGGACCCCACTCTCCTTTTCTAAAAAAAAAAAAACAATCCTCCTCTCAGGAGAAATTCGTCGCCCTCGGAATCGACCCGCCAAAGGGCGTCCTCTGCTACGGTCCCCCAGGAACGGGCAAGACGCTCCTCGCCCGCGCCGTCGCCAACAGGACCGACGCCTGCTTCATCCGCGTCATCGGCTCCGAACTCGTGCAGAAGTACGTCGGAGAGGGCGCGCGCATGGTCCGCGAGCTGTTCACGCTCGCGCGCTCGAAAAAGGCCTGCCTCGTCTTTTTCGACGAGGTCGACGCGATCGGCGGCGCGCGCTTCGACGACGGCGCGGGCGGCGACAACGAGGTGCAGCGCACCATGCTGGAGATCGTCAACCAGCTCGACGGGTTCGACTCGAGGGGCAACGTCAAGGTCCTGATGGCGACCAACAGGCCCGACACGCTCGACCCCGCCCTGCTGCGGCCCGGCAGGCTCGACCGCAAGGTCGAGTTCGGCCTGCCCGACACGGAGAGCCGCGCGCAGATCTTCCAGATCCACACCAGGGCGATGAGCTGCGAGCGCGACATCCGCTTCGAGCTGCTCGCGAGGCTCTGCCCCAACTCGACGGGCGCCGACATCAGGTCCGTGTGCACCGAGGCCGGGATGTACGCGATCAGGGCCAGGCGCAAGACGGTGACCGAGAAGGACTTCCTGGACGCCGTGTCCAAGGTCATCAAGGGGTACCAGAAGTTTTCGGCGACGCCGACCTACCTGGTGTACAACTGATGGGGTTTTTGCGGCTTCCTCTTTTTCCCCCGCTTCTGTTTCTTTCGTTCTTCCTTCCCACTCCCCTGAATTATGCAAACCAATGTCGCATGCCTGTTCCTTCTGATGAATGCGCGGCGTTTGTTTCTCTCTTTTTCCTCTTTCCTCGTCGCCGTCGCTGTCGTCGCGCGCCCTGGGGAAGACAGAAAAAACTTATCTCCTTGCTCTTCTCTTGCTTCGGTTCGTCATCCCAGCGTTTTCGATTACACCCGTGCCCTCTCGAGTCGCGAACGAGCAACTGCAAAAGAACAGCCTGTCAAAGAAAGGAAAGCGAAAAAGGAATCGTCATCGAAACTTGCCGCGACCTCCACCACCATCATCCAAAAACGAAAATGAAAAAAAAAAAACCCTTCTTTTTTTTCTCATCAACTTTCTTTACTTGCTCTGCTGGCGCACGCCGTCGGACCCGGCGATGATCACGACGTCGGCCATGTCCATGAAGAGCCCGTGGTCGACGATGCCGGTCAGCGACGCGATGGCCTTGGCGGCAGCGCGCGCGTCCTTGATCGGCTGCTGGAAGTAGAGGTCGACGATGTAGTTGCCGTTGTCGGTGACGTAGGGGCTCTTCCCGTCCGCCCCCGTCCTCAGCCTGGCCTCGCAGCCCCTCACCTCGGGGAGCTCGGCCAGCCGCTTGAGGTTGAACTCCCAGCAGAACTGGACAATCTCCACGGGCATCGCGTCCTTGGACCCGCCCAGGCCGGCGACCAGCTTCGACTCGTCGACGATGCAGACAAACCTGTCCGAGACCAGCTCGACCATCTTCTCGCGCAGCAGCGCGCCGCCGCGGCCCTTGACGAGGTTGAGCTCCGGGTCGACCTCGTCGGCGCCGTCGATGGCGAGGTCGAGGCGCGGGACGGTGTCGAGCGTGGCGAGGGGGATGTTGAGGCCTGTGGGGTCGTGGTGAGAGGAGGGAAGGTTTTGGGTTTTGAGGGTGAGGGTGAGGGCGAGGGTGCGGGTGAGGAGAAAATCGAGAGCGGAGAGCTAGCGACTTCTCTTCGTTTCGATCTGCGTCCTTCTTTCTTCTCCTTTCCTCCTCCTTCATCTTCTCTTCTCTTCTCTTCTCTCATTCTCTTCCTCTCCTTTCTTCTCCAGCACTCACTCTTCGCCTGGTTGTAGGTCGCGATCGACGTGGGCACGGCGACGATGTCCTTCAGCTCGCCGCTCGCGAGCAGCTCGCCGATCCGCGCGACGGCGAACGCGGCGGTCGAGCCCGTGCCGAGTCCCAGCTTCATGCCGGACTTGACGTAGTCCACGGCCTGCCACGCGGCCTGCTTCTTGAGCTCGTCCTGCGAGAGCTTGGTGGCGGCCATGGCGACGGAGCGGCGAGCCGAAGAGGGGAAGAACGCGGTCCTAGTAGAAGGGGCAGTAGGAGCAGCAGAGGCGAATCGGTTCGAGCGGAGGGACGACGACTGGAGGGTCGTTCCGCGAGCGACGGCGTGGAGAGCCATTAATTCGGAGGGAAGATACGGTGTGGGCCGAGAGGGGGAGCGATGGATGGCGCGAGAGAGCAGGGCTGCAAAGAGAGAAGGGGGGGGGGAGGCGGAAGGAAAGAGAAGAAGAAGCGAGAGAGCTCGATTTGTGGTTTTCGATTTCTTTTCTTCAAGACTCTCCAGTGCTCGTCTTCACTTCGCTCATCTTTTTTTTCGACGCTTCGTCGTTTCCCCCCTTCGCTTTCTCCCCCCAAAAGCATCAAAATGGCTCCGGCCGGCATCGCCGTCGGGCTCAGCAAGGGTCACGTCGTCACCAAGGTCGAGAAGGTCGCCAGGCCCGCCGCGAGGAAGGGGGTAAGTGAATGAAGCAATCGACGATGACGGACGGAGCGACGACGACGGCGGCTGATCTGAGACGACGGGAAAGGACGTTGCGTCCTCCTGTTAGGCCTCTCCAGCTGCGACGCTGTCTCTTTCTCCGTGGCTACATAGAGCACCGGCATGCATTTTCGCGTGAGAATTCATCCGGCGCCAGAGAGAGAGAGAGAGTCCCGAGAAGAGCGACGACCGGAAAGGAAGGAAGTGGTTGACGATCAGCCGCCAAACTGGTCGGCGACACTCTTTTCCCCACCGCCCTGCTCCGCTCTCTCTCTCTCCCTCTCACGGCTGTCGTGTCCTTGGGTTCTCCCTCCTGCGTTACGCTGGCGACGTACTACAAAGGCGCTGAACGCTCAGGCAACGCAGTCCAAGCACGGAGACGACCCGATCAAAAGCTCTTTTGCGAGAGCGTGTTTTTCGCGCGCAATCGCTCTCTTTCTCCGTTTTCGACGACACCAGCACTCACCTCCTCCTCCTTCTCACCCCCCCCTCCGCCAACTCACGCAACAGCGCTGCTCCAAGCGCGTCAAGGTCGTCCGCGAGATCATCCGTGAGGTCGCGGGGCTCGCCCCCTACGAGCGCCGGATCGGCGAGCTGCTCAAGACGGGCCGCGAGAAGCGCGCCCTCAGGTTCTCGAAGAAGAAGCTGGGCACGCACTCGCGCGGCAAGGCCAAGCGCGAGGAGGTCGCCGACATGCTGCGCAAGAAGAAGTAGAGGGAATATATGAGAATGGGAGACGGGGAGGGAGTGCGCGCGCGTGAGAGAGAGAGAGAGAGAGAGACGGAGAGGAAAACCTTTTCCTTCTCCTTCCCTTTTCGTTCGCTTTTCCCCCCGTTTTCCTTTTTGTTTCCTGCTCTTTTTTTTTCCCGTGTGAGTTTGAAAATCTGCCCCCGCCCCACCACCACTAAAACATCTCTGGATTTTCCGCATCTCCTCTTGTGCGCGAAGGAAATAAAAGCAAGATCAAGCGGCATCTGAAAGAGACAGAGATTTCATTTCACCGAAACGTTCTTTATTTTTCATGTGTTTTGGAGGTCTCTCTCTCTCGTTCTTCCCCCACCTCCTCTCTCTCCGCCCTTCCCCCTTTACTTGCGCTTGGCCTTGAGCACCCCAGCAAGCCAGTCAAGCCCCTCAAACAGCCCCTCCCCGCGAGCGGCGCTCGACTTGAAGATCGCCCAGTCCCTCGCCTTGAGGCTCGGCAGGCCCAGCCCGGCCGCGACGGCGCCGTCGTCGAGCGCCCCCGGGAGGTCCTGCTTGTTCGCGTACACGAGCACGACGGCGTCGGCGAGCTCGTCCTCGGCCAGGATCGCGGAGAACTCCGAGGCGGCGGTGGGGAGCCTGTCGGCGTCGGCGGCGTCGACGACAAAGATGACCGCGTGCGTGTTGGGGTAGTAGCACCGCCAGTAGGGCCTGATGCTCGTCTGTCCCCCCAGGTCCCAGACCTGGAACCTTATGTTTTTGTAGTTGACCGTCTCGACGTTGAAGCCGATCGTGGGGATGGTCGAGACGACCTCGCCGACCTGCAGGCGGTAGAGGATGGTCGTCTTGCCGGCGTTGTCGAGGCCCAGCACGAGGATGCGCGCCTCCTGGTCGCCGCCAAAGAGCGACGCGAGCCTGGAGAGCCACAGGCCCATTTTGGTGTCAGATTCTTTCCGTTTAGCTTGGTGGCTCTGGCTGATTGGAGAGCCTCGTGTGTCGTGCTACCTCAAGAAGCGGAAAGGTGGCAGGAATAGGGGGGGGGTCAAAAAGGGAAGAGAAAGTCTCTTCTTTTTCCAATGGCAATCAAATGGATGATGCCGCGGCGAGAGGAGGACGAAGAAAAAACGGTTCTCTTCTTCTTCTTCTCCTTGGCGTCGATCTCTTTTTCACGGCGCTGTCGATGCGTCGAGGGCCTGTCGATGACGATGGAAGCAAAAGCAGATGAAAGAGCCTCCTTGTTCCAGAGCGGCTGGGACGGTTTGTCGTTCTTCTTCTTCGCTGTTTCCTCTTCCTCGGTGATTTCTGCATCGGCCTTTTTGTCGATTGAGCTTTCTTTCACTCTTCCTCCTTCACTTCTCTCTCTCTCTCTTCGAATAGGCAAGCGAGGGAGCGCGTTCTTCTTCTTCTTCTTCTTCTCTATCTCATTCCTGCTCGCTCGCTCGCTCGTCTGCGCTTGCGCGATCTCCCCGTCAGTCTGCGTGTCTGAGGACTCGGGGCTCTTTTCCAAAGAGGAAAAAAAGCAAGGGAATTCTATCACTTCGATGGCCGACAAGGCGGGCTCGGCGCTCTCGCGCCTGCTCCAGCGCCTCCCGTTCAAGATGCCGTGGCAGGTGCGTCGCATGGTGATGCTGTTGCTGCACGATGGACTCAGCGAAAGAGAGAGATACAAAATGAGCGTGCGAGAGAGACGAGAACAGGACGAACCGAAAAAACGGCCGCCGCGACGAAACTCGTTTTCGACCTCGGCCTCTCTGTTCTCTCTCCCTCTCTCTTTTGTTCCGTGCTGGCGTTTCCTCGACACGCTCTCCTCCCTTCCCCCCTTTTCGACCCCACAAAGCTCACAGAAGAACGCTACGAACACCCACGGACACCCCCCCCCCCCAAAAAAAAA
>Ga0210003_1000755_pt1 | contig 29443 bp, 24 predicted proteins | sample LantaG_FD_182804 | JGI IMG/M metagenome (GOLD analysis project Ga0210003, IMG submission 182804) | Deep subsurface microbial communities from Baltic Sea to uncover new lineages of life (NeLLi) - Landsort_02402 metaG (SPAdes) (version 2) | ecosystem: Environmental > Aquatic > Marine > Oceanic >... | reverse complement strand
TAAAACTCGTCCTCTTCTTCTTCCTCGTCGTCGTCGTCGTCGTTCAGACCGAAGGCGTCCCTTCCCGGGACCGCGTCCCAGCACGCGTCTACCTCGATCCCGGCCCGGCAGGGGTCCGGGTAACAGCGCGGGAAGAGCAGCCACGGCTTCCACGGCGCGCCCTCGTCCCAGGCTCCTCTTTCTCCTCCTTCCGCGGAGTTTTTGCTTTTGCTCTTGTTGTCCTTCCTCCTCTTTTCTTCCGCCTCGGAAGAAGAGGGAGGAGAGGGAGGAGCCGGCGGGGGAACTTTATAGGTCGCCCTCGCGTCCACCTCGACGACGTGGCGCACCGCAGAGGAAGTAGAAAAAGAAGAAGAAGCCGCTGCGGCGATGGCCCCGATCCCTGCGTCGGGCTCGAGCGCTCGCCGCAGCGCCGCCGCCGCCGCGGGAGCCCTCGGCGCCGCCCTCGCCGCCAGCAGCGCTGCGGCCCCTGCGGGACCCGAAAGCCTCCTCGGTGGGCCCCTCGCCCTCGCCCCGAGCCTCCTGCACGCCTCGGACTCGACCGAGCCTCGCCCTCGCGGTCCCACCCCCAACCACCCGTCTCGCCTGCCGTCGCCAGCTGGCACCGCGCTCGGCCAGGGGCAGCCCGCTGCGCCCGACGCCACCGCCAGCGCGGAGACGAGGGTCACGGCTTCCTGCCCGGTGTCTAGGACGCGGCGGGAGTAGGTGGCGGGGGCAAGGGTGACGAAGGGCCCTCCGGCGTTGAACCAGACAGAGGCGCGGTGGGCGAAGGAGGTAGAAGGAAGAGAAAGAGAAGGAGAAGGAGAAGGAAGAGAGGAAGAGGTCGAAGGTTTCTCTTCGTCGTCTTTCTTCTGTTCCCTCTCTTCTTCCTCCCTGCCCCAAGAGACGTGCGGCCCCAGCCCCGGCGGGAAGTCCCCCCGCTTCACCCCGGCGGCGGTCAGGGTTCCACCATTAGGCGATACAAGGGGGATGTGCAGCGTCAGGAGGTAAGGTTCCGGCCTCGAGGACACCAGCGGCGGCGTCGGCGGCGGCAGGGCCGATACCTCGAGCACCGACGCCGAGGCGCGGCGGAAGCGTGATTTTTTCTTCTTGTCTTTGTTGTTCTTTTCCTTTTCCTCCTCTTCCTCCTCGAGGTACTGCCTCACGAGCTCGGGGGCTCCGAGGCGGCGCCACTCGGAGAGGTGGTGCTCGAGGGCCGCGACGAGCCTGTTTTTTTTTTTTTTTTGAAAGAAAAAAGGCTCGAGGTCGAGGTTGAGATGTTCGAAAAAAAGAAAAAAAGGAAGCATTGGATTCTTTCATCGCTCTCTCTCTCTCCTCCTCTCTCCCTCCTCCCCCTTTTGGCGCCCTTACTTTTCCCAGGGAGTCACCGTCGAAAAGTCCTCGAAGCTGTCGAGGAGCGGGACGGCCGAGGAGGCCATCGTTGGTGAGGTTGTGGGCGGGCCTCCACCAAAGAGATGATTGAGTTTTTGAGAAACTCGGTGGGCGAGTTCGCCGAAAAATGAAATTTCATTTTCCGTCCGCCGCCGGCTCACTCCTTTCGATCTCGAGAAAAAAAGAAAAAATCAACTCTGAAAAAAAAGAATGCACAAGAAGGCCGTCCTCAAGCTCGCCGCGGGCTTCCGCGGCCGCGCAGGCAACTGCATCCGCATCGCCCGCGAGCGCGTCGAGCGCGCCCTGCAGTACGCGACGCGCGACAGGCGCGCCAAGAAGCGAGACGTGCGCGGCCTGTGGATTGCCCGCATCAACGCCGGCGCGAGGGAGCATGGGGTGAGGAGTTTGGGGACTTCGATTGAAGTTTGTATTTTGTTTTCTTTGTGCATGAATGCGATATTATTGATGTGATCTTGCTCTTTGCGGGAGGAGGGGGGAAATTAAGGCGAACAAGGGCGTGGAATCGAGCAGCGAAGCATCCGTCATTTTGATGATCGACGGCTTGACAAAAAAATTTCCTTCGACGCTCACCCCACTCTTCTCGACCTCTTCGACCTCCGAAAAAAAAAACCTCCTTTCCAGCTCACCTACTCCACCTTCATCGCCGGCCTCAAGGCCGAGAACATCGCACTCAACCGCAAGATCCTGTCTGATTTCGCCGAGAAGGAGCCGCTGAGCTTCGGGGCGCTGGCCGCGAGGGTGAGGGCGCTGCAGGAGAGGGGAGGAGGGAAGGTTTTCTCCTCGGGCGGGAGCGGGGGGAGCGGGGCTTGAAAGAGAGAGAGAATGAGAGAGAGGGAGGGAGTTCTTGTTTCGAGTTATTTTTCCCCTGTAAAATCACGACACCAGCACTAGCAGCAGCACTTGATGACAAAAAAGCAGAGGAAATGAACGCGCGGAAGAGGCGAGTGAGAAAAAGAAGCGGAGAGAGAAAAAGAGAGAGGAGGGAGGAGGAGGTCGAGAGAGAGAGAGAGAAAAAAAACCGAAAAAATCTTCGAAGCGAGAGTCACAAATTCAAGTCTGGAAGGCCAATGAATCTCCGCTCGGCTCGGCCACGGCCGCTGCTCGAGCCGCCTCCCGCTGCTCGCAGCAGGCCTGGCGTTGTCGACCTAGCCCTGCCACGCAGGGAGAGACACAGACACGAGAGGACGGCCGCGCTAGCCTCCAGTCCCGATGGCGCTGCTGTCGCCATGACTGAGCGCCGCGTTGGCCGAATTGACCGAGCAACCTCCACCTCTCAAAATCCTGCCAGAGGAGACGGAGTCGAAGAAGAAGGACAAGGGACCGCCGAGGCCCGGCTCGAGGCGCTGGGCCTCTCGCAGGCCTCGGCCCGCCGCCTGGTACGCCGCGCCGCGGCGCTGCGGAAGAGGTACAGGGCAGCCGGCGGGCGCGGCAACGGGAGCGGGAGCAGCAGCGGGAGCAGCAGCGAGGAGAGCGACGGAAGCGGAAGCGACGGCGGCAGAAGCGGCGAGAGGAGGAAGAGTGGCGGCAGCTTCAGCAGCTCCAGCTCCAGTTCCAGCAGCTCCAACCGCGAAACCTCGACCCCCCCGACGGCAGCGGACGTCGAATCCGCGGCCCGCGCCCTGCTCGATATCGGCTTCCGGATCTCAGAGGTCGCTGCGGCGATAGAGAAGGCTCCCGGTTTACTGAACACGAGCTCGGGCGGGATCAGGCGCCGCGCCTCGGCGTTTCTTCTGGAAGAGGCCTCGGAAACAGCAGCTGCCGATCCGTCGTCCCCTTCTTCTCCTGCTGCTCTTCTCTCCCGCTCCACGCTGGTGCGCATCCTGCGGCACAGGCCCGCCGCGCTCTGCGCCCGCAGCGCCGAGCGGGGCCTCCGCGCCTCCCTGGCGGCGCTCCGGTCCCTCGGGGCGACCCCGCGGTCGCTGTCGCTCCTCGCCCGCAGGGAGCCCTCGGCCTTCTGGGGGAGGCCCGCCGAGCTCGCCGCCGCGGCCGAGGCGCTAGAGAGGACCGGGTGCCCCGCCAGGCTGGTGCCCAAGGTGCTGTGCGAGAACGCCGGGACGCTGCTCCTGGGTCGTTCCTCGGCGAGCAGCGCCTTTGAGCAGACCCGGGACTGGCTCCTGTCGCCGCCTCTCTCGTTGACGCCGCAGCAAGCCGCCGCCGCGCTGAAAGCCGAGCCTGCCCTCGTCGCCAAGACGACAGAGGAGCTCGACGCCGTCGCCGCCGCCCTGGTCTCGGCGGGGGTCTCCGACTTTCCACCGCTCGTCGAGGCCTGGCCCCGAGTCTTGACGAAAAAGGCCAGCGTGGTCGAGGTCAAGGCCAGGCTCGCGACCGAGGTTTTGGGCGCCCCCCCGGGCTCGCTCGCGCGCTCCCCCCGGCTGCTGTTCGACCGGTCCGTCGCCGGGTCGATCGGCCCGCGCTTCGCGTTTTACAGGTCGAGGAGAGAGGGCGGAGGAGGAGGCGGAGGAGAAGGAGCAGGAGGAGCATTAGGCGAAGAAGAAGAAGAAGAAGAGGACGAATCGGAAGAGGGATTCGGCGGAGGAGCCAAAACCAAAACCTCTTCTTCTTCCTCTTCTTCCATCTCTTCCATTTCTCCTTCGACTCTCCTCCGCGGGGGCGACACCGACTTCTGCCTCGCCGTCGGAGGCTACTACAGCTTGCCCGCCACGCTAGAGGAGTTTTCGATCTTCAAGAAAAGATGGGAGGCGGAGGCCGAGAGGGGCGCTGTCGCCGAAGGATTAGCAGAAGAGAAGAAGCGCCGCGCCAGGAGGGAGCAGCGGCAGAGGAGGCGGAGCAGGAGGCAGCAGAGGGTCGAGGAGGCCGAGGAGGAAGAGGAGCAGGACGAGCGGGAGGCGGCAGTGGAAGTCGCCGCTGCTTCTGCCGCCGCTGCCGTCGCGGCGGCGACTCTGAAAGGGAGGCAGCAGCAGCAGCAGCAGCAGGAGCAGCAGCAGCAGCAGCGAAGGGAGAAGCAACTGCAGCAGCGCCCCCCTCAGAAGCCCGAGGCAGCGGGCGCGGCGCTGGATGCCATCGCGACGCTGAGAACGAGGAAGAAGGTGGAAGGCGGAGGTGGTGGTGGGCAAAAGTGAAGAAGAAGAAGAAGAAGAAGAAAAAACCCCCGAAAACTTTTCAACTTTTTCTCTTTCTTTCATTACCTCTAAAACTCGTGCTGCTGCGCCGGCTGGTTGTGTGTAATTACAAATCTATTGTACTTTTTGCTTGTGTATCGTAAAAAAGGAAAAGGGGGAAAAAGGAAGCACGCGTTTTTCTCTTTTTTTTTCATTCTCTCTCTCGGCCTTTCGACTGAAAAGAAGAAAAAAGGAAAAAAGGGGGGGAAAAAGAGAGGCAGCGGTTGTCCAATTTTTCAGAAAGAGAGGAAAGCAGCGCGCGTGCCTTGTTCTGTTTGAGGTCGTTTTGATAGGTACAAAAAATTGAGTCGTTGGCTGAGAAAGGAAAAAGGCAAGAAAGGGCTCAGAAGCGAGGGCAAGAGACACCGAGGGCGGGGCCTCCGTTGCCCGCCGCAGCGATGCCTCCGACTCCTCCAGCGCCGCCGCCGCCGTTTGCCTTCTTCGCCGCCACGACGACGCCCCCCGAGGCAGCGATGTTCCTCCAGATCCCCGATCGCAGCGCCGCGCAGACCCTCTCGTCGAAGGCCTCGACGAACGCGGCCCATTCTTCCCCTTCGAGCCCGGCGAAGACTTTGGCGGAGCTGACCCCGGGCGGGGGGAGGCAGCCGTCGTCGTTTCCGTCGTCGAGGTTCCCGTCGTCGGAAGAGCGAGGGGAAGAAGAGTCTCCGGAAAAGCAGACGCTCTTCTTCTTCTTTTGCGCGGTGCTGTTGCCACCGAGCGCGGCCAGAGCGCGCACGCGGAGTCTCTCGCGGGCCGTGGCGGGCCTGCGGGCGAACCCAGCGGCGGCGGCATTGTCGTTCGCCGCCGCCGCCTTGGCCTTGGCCTTGGCCGCCGCCGGACCGACCCCTTTCATTCCTCCTCCTCCAGCTCCTCCGGCCGCGTGCGCCAGCGAAGTCCCCAGCGGGGCCCCGCGCAGGTAGTGGGCTCCCGGGGAGGTTGGAGGCAGCGAATTCTGAGAGGAGGAAAGGGGCCTCGGGGAGGTCGGGGGCAGCGACCCGAAAGAGGAGGAGGGGCGCGCGGAAGAGACGACGAGCCCGTTGCCGCCTCCTCCGCCTCCGCCGGCGCTCTCCGCCGAGGAGCCGGGCAGCACGCTCCCGCGGAACATCGGCGACCAGGCGCCGCCCGTCGCGGGGTTCAGAGAGGAAGAAGAAGATGGCCGCGGCGACGAGAGGGCGAGGTGCGGCGGGGGCGGAGGAGGCGGCGAAGCGAGAGCGGCAACATTGTTGTCATTGTCGTTCTCAAACCTTCTCGGCGTCGTCGCGAGCGAGGAGGCATCTGCCTTCTCCTTCTGCTGTTGTTGGTGCCCGTTCGCGCCGCCGTTGCCTCCGCCCTCGAACTCGAACAGCAGGTCCTCCGGGTGGCTGCTGCTCTGCGTGCTCGCCTGGGAGGTCAAGGAGGGCAGCAGCGGAGGCAGAGAGTTCCCGCTGTCGCTCCTTGAGCTGTTGTTGCTTTCGTCGAGCGAGGAGACGAACGAGAGCGGCGGCGGCGGAGGGGAGGAGTTGGGAGAAGAGTCGCCTTCGTCTCCGGCGGCGGCAACAGCGTCGAGAGAAGGAAGAGGAGGAACGCAGAGAGGGCGCGGCTGCTCCGGGGTCGAGAGGAGGACTTGCTGCTGCTGCTGCTCTTTGCCTTTCTCGACGCCGCCGCCGACGGCCGGAATCAGCTCTTGTTCCTTCTCTTCTTCCTCTCGCTCCTCCTCCCTCGCGGGTGCACTCACCCTCCTCCTCAGCGCGTCCACCTCCGCCCTCGCGCCCCAGCACACCCTCTCGAGCTGGCTCGGCTCCTCCTCCATCCCGACGAGCGGCCTCGAGGCCAGCGCGCCGATGTCGGCGAGCGAGAGGCCCGCGGCGGCGCAGCGCTGCAGAAGGCGCGTCGAGACCGAGAGGCAGCGGAGGCAGCCGCTCTTGCCGTCGCCGTTTTTGCCGTCGCCGTTTCCGTTGTTCCCGTTTCCGGTCAAGTCCGGGAGCTCTCTCGCCAGGAGCGCGGCGTCGGCGTCGCCGTCGAGCCGGGCTATGTACTCGAGCTCCTGCGCGCTGAAGGGCACAGAGCTCTGGGGCCAGTGGAGCCACTCGAGGAAGAGGGGCTCGAGGCCGTCGTCGGGGAGGGAGAAGCCTGAGAAGAGTTTTTTTTTTTTTGAGCGAGTGAGTTTTTTTGTCAAAAATAAAAGACCCAACTTTTTTTGTTTGTTGAAAAAGTGAAAAGTTTGACGAACTCTCTTACCGTGGTCGATCGGCACGAGCTCGAGCGGGGGGCGACCGTCGCGGGCCGCGCGGGCCGCCGCGGCGTCGAAGCGGGCCAGCAGCGAGGTCGAAGGGTGCTGGAGGCGCAGGTTTCGCGAAGAAGGAGAAGAAGAAGGAGCGCCAGCCGAAGCAGCAGCAGCAACTTCTTTCTCTTCTTCCTCCTCGTTCCTGCGGCGGACCAGCAAGTTCCCGGCGTGCCTGTCCGAGTTGAGCAGGCGAATATCTAAAATCCCGATCGCGTGGACGTCGCGGACCGAGAAGCGCGACGCGCCGGCGTCGGCGGCGTCGCCGTCGTGGCGGACGTACTGCTGCAGGGACGCGAGCTTCTTCCTCCTCGAGAGGAGGTCGAGTTGTTGCTCGCGCGCCGCCGCCGCCGACGAAGAGATAGCGGCGGCAGAAAAAGAGGAGGAAGAAGCAGGGCAGCGGCGAGAGGAGGAAGGGTTCCTGCTGTTCCCACCGCCAATCTGCTGCTGCTGCTGCTGCGAGGGTCCCAGAGACAGAGAGAGCAGCGAGGGCGGGACGGCAGCGGAGGAAGAAGAAGAGGTGTTTGTCGCCGCCGTCGCCACTTCTCCTCCACTTCCTCCGATCTCCTTCTCCTTCTTCTCCGCCGCGACGTGGAAGACAGGGTGCGCCACCCTCACCAGCACCGTCGGGGGCACCCGAGCGAATCCTCCGTGGTCCAGCAGGTAGGCCGCCACCTCCCTGAGCGCAGCCTGCCCGACTTTCACCGTCGGCTTGAGCCCCGGATCTCCTAATTTCCGCCCTACGAAACCTTTCGGGTTGTTTGGCGCGAGAGGCTCCTCGTCGCAGGGCTTGATGATGGCCGCCGGCCTCCCCCTCTCGTCCGAGAAGACGTACGAACCCCCCAGCCCTTCCGGCGAAGGGCCCGTGGGGGCCTTCGTGCCGGCGCGGAGGCCGCGGACCACGGAGAGCGCGAGCTTGCGGACGGCCGGGGTCCGGTGCCGGGTCCCAACGACGTCGACGGAGAAATTTCTCAAGTCTTTTTCTTTCTCTTTTTGCTCTTGCTCTTTTTGCTCCTTCTTTTCTTCGCGCTTCTCCTCCTCTTCCTCCGAAGAAAACGAGTCGTAGGCCTCCGAGCCCTCGTCGTCTTCGTCCTCGGCCTCGGCGTCGGCGGAGGCGAGCGCGGCCCCGAGGGCGCCGAGAGAGGAGGGCGGAGGCGGAGGAGTTGTCGAGGTTTCGAAAACTCTGGGAGCACAGGCGAAAGAGGTAGAGCGATTGTTGTTGTTGTTGCTGTTGTCGCTTTCCGAGGAGGAGGAGGAATCAGTTGTCGCCGCAGCCGCTCCAGCTGCCACGGTGAAGCCGTGCTGGACGAGGGTCGGGGTGGAGGGCTGTTTTTTTTTTTTTGGAAATGGAAGTTGTTGGTGGTGGAGGTGGAGGAGGAGGTTGGTGGTGGAGGTGGAGGAGGAGGTTGAGAAAGAAGGAGGCGCCTTCCTCGTTTTTTCTTGCTCTCTCTCGAATTCTCTTTGTAAAAACAAACAAACTCTCTCTCACGTTGATCGACTCGCTCATCTCGCTCGGGGCAAGTCACAGATGGTTCCCAAGTGATCTAATCTTTGCAGGCGACTTGGGCCGCGGAAGGGGAAAAGGCTGGAAGGCAGAAGCGTCCGAGGGCTTCAAGAGCTCATCATTTTGAATGCTGACGAAGAAAAAAACCCTCGAATCGCAAAAAAAAACCTCCGAAAGATCACCGAGCCTCGGTGGGAGCGCTCCTTCGCGGCTCCTTCCAAGAGGGGCAATGATCTCGAACTTTGTGTCTCCGCGGATCCTGGAAGTTCGCGGAGGCGGGGCGTCGTTTGGAGGTGAGCGCGGGGGTCGGGGATGGTGGAAGGATCAAGAAGGTTCGTGTTTTTTTTAGGTGGTCTTTTTGTTTGTAAGAAACGCGCACGCTCTAGGCCTAGAACAAACCCAAGACGCCCAGCAGCCACTTCGACACGCGAGTTCTGAGATCGGACTCCAACCGCGGAGGAAAAAAGAAGAACAAGAGCAGAGGGGAAAGACGATGCCCAAGAAAAAGAACAACAAGGGTTTTCTTTCGGCAGAAGTGAACATCTGTTCATCTCTTCGAGAGCGAGAGAGGACGAGTCGCCGACGCGCCCCTCTTTGGCACCGAGCCACCTATTCAGTTCTTCGACCCCGACCTCTTTTATCTATCTTCCCTCGCGCTCTCTCTCTTCGTTCTCTACTCTCTCCCCGCTTCTTTTCTTCCTCAGGGTACAAATACAAAAACATTTTTACACGCAAAAGAGCAGACCAAAACCAAACCCCAACCCCGACTAACTCACGGCCTCGCTGCCTGCAACAACAAGTAGAGCTTTTTTATCTTCATCTTCATTCGCCCGCTTGCTCTCCGGCCTCGTTTCTGACTCTCAACTCAGAGAAAACCCTCCTGCCTCGCTGGCCGCGTAGAGCAACTTGTTCTTGACCTCGGCGGATCCGCCGTACGGGGGAAGTTTCAGCAGATTCATGCAGGTCGCCGCCGAGGGGAGCCTTCCCAGGCCGCTTGTCGCCTCCTCTGCCCCTCCTCCTCCTCCGCTCATCGCGATGCAGAGTTTTGGTTGCAGCCTCGAGAAGCCCAGCAGCGGCGGGCGCCCGCAGGCCGTCACGAACCGCAGCACGAGCGACCTCTCCTCGTCGGTCATTTCCCGCAGGGCCTGCCACAGGGCGAGGATCGTGGGGTGCCGCGGGTGGTAGCCCCCGGCGTAGACAGCGTGGCGCCGCATGTCCTCCACGGAAACGCCGTTGCGCCCTCCACCGAGCAAGATCGAGAATTCGGAGGCCGAGAAGGCCCTGCGGGGCCAGGAGCGAGGCAAGAAAGATTCCAGTCCCGAGCGCAGGGCCGCGGCTGCGGGGGCCGCGGCTGAGAAGTGCGCCGCGGCGGCCCGGTGCACGAACTCGGCGACGTTGGCAGCGGTGACGGGCACGCCGGAGCCGTCGGGGACGAGGTCGACCTCGACCTGCTCGAAAACTCGACTTTCGCCGCCACTTCCACCGCTTCCGCCGCTTCCGTTTCCGCCGCCGCTGCTTCTCCCGACGACAGCCGCCCTCTGCATGCCTATCGAGAAGGTCAGACCCGCCGCCTCGATTTCTTCGGCGCTCGCCCTCCTCAGCGCAGCCAGCGACGCCGCCAGCGCGGGGTCCAGCGAGCCCAGGTCTCCCAGGTCGGGCTGCCGACCGAGAAGCTGCTTCACGAAGAAGCGAGCCAACGGGAGTTCCACTAAAACACCCTCGGACAGCAGTTTGCCGAGGAAGCGCCCGAGGAAGGAGAGGCGCGCCGCAGAGGCGCGGTCCCTTCCCGCGCCAGGGGCCGGAGCGAGCTCCCTCGAGGGGGTCTCGACGAAGAGGCAGGGGAAGGGAGGATGCGGCGGAGGTGGCAATTGAGGAGGAGGTTCAACTCCGACCTCCTCCTCTGCCTCCTCTCGGGGCCAAAACGCCTCTTTCACCAAAGCCTCGCAGAACTCCTTGAAGAGACCCCCACCGTCAACGCCGGCCTCCTGCATCCCGAACTCGTCCACGAACACGACGCGGACCCTGCCTTTGAGCGCGTTGGGAGGCAGAGGACCCAAGGTAGAGAGGGCGTCTTCGAACACGTGACCGCGACGCACGACGGCAAACCGCGGCGGCGACGACATTCCTCCTCCTTGTCGCCGCTGCCGCTCGTCCCTCGCCGCCGTCCTACCGCCACCTCCCCCGAGCGCCAGAGCGTCCATGCCCCCCGAGGAGCGCTCGGCGTCGAGGGCGAGGGCGTCGACGAAGGCCGCGGCGCGCTCGCGGAAGGGCACCAGGCAGGGCGCGCGGCGGAGCACGGAGCGCAGGCGGTTCCCTCGGAAGCGGGACGCCGCTCCGGCGCCGGCGTCAGAGGCGACGGAAGAAGATGGACGGCGGGAGCGGCCGTGAAGGCTGTGGAAGGGGAGCTCGACGCCGCGGTCGTCGAAGACGCCGGTTCCTGCTCGTCCTTCAAAGCCTTCTTCTTCATCCTCTTCTTCGTCCTCGTCTCCGTCGTCCATCTCTTCGTCGCTGCCGTCGCCGCCGTCGCCGCCGCCGTCGCCGCTTCTTCCTCCTCTTCTTCCACCTTCTCCCCCCGGCCCCTCCCCCTCCCCCCTCCGCAGCGGCGCCGCGTGGAAGGCCTCCTCGGGCGCGAAGGGGACCATCCCGTTGCGGTCGTGGAGGATCCGGAGCAGGCTCGCAACGCCCCCCAGGGCCGCGGCGGCGAGCGGGGACGCGTTGCTGCTTCCTTTTTCGCCGCCCGCCGTCGTTGAGGTCTCGCGGAGCTGCCGCTGCAGCTGTTGCTGCTGCTTCCTCGACGAAAACGGCGTCGCTGCCTCCTCGACCGCCGAGCCTTCTCCCGACAGGATCGACCACGCCACGTCCCTCGCCAGGTCCAGGAGGCCGCTGCCCGGGGGAATCGCGGAGGAAGAAGAAGAGCTCGAAGAAGAAGGAGAAGCGCCGGAGAACAGCTCTTCGACGGGCAGGAGCCTCCCTGCGGCCGGAGCGTCCGGCGCCGCCGTCGAGAAGGAGGTCGCCGCCGCGGCCGAGAGCACCGCCAGCACGGACAGGGCGCGCGGGTCCCTCGCCACGAGGCCCGCGGCGACGGACGACGAGGCGGCGGCGACGGACGAAGCAGCCCCGGCGCCGCCGGAAGTCTTGCTGGCGCGGGAGAGCGCCTCCCTCCAGCTGCCCCTCGCAGACGAGAACCAAAGGCGCGGGACGACCGCGATGCCGCCGCTCGCGAGGGCGGCGAGCGTGGCCAGCCTGCGGGAGGGCAGAGCCATGATCGAGAGCAGCGCTTCGCAGAGGGCCCAGGGAGCGGCAGCAGAAGCGGCAGCGGAGGAGCTAGGATCGGAAGTCGTCGAGCTCTGTTGCTGCTGTTCCGCTTCGGCCGCCGTCGCCGCCGGGAGCGCCGCGGCGATTAGGGGCCCCAAGAAGCCCGCCGCGTCCGACAGAGAGGAGAGCCCCGCCGGGGGCTGACAGCGCGGGTCGAGGGACGCGAGGTCCAGGGGAAGGTACGGGGAGGAGGAAGAGGAAGATGCGAGAGAAGGAGTGGAGGTTTCCATTGGCGTTGCTGCCCCGCTTCCGTTTCCTCCGTCTCCTTCGATCTCGTCGTCGTCCTCGTCTTCGCTCGTCGTCGCTTGATCCTCTTCTTCCTCGTCGCCGCCTCCGCCTCCACTCGCATCGAAATAGCCGACCAAAGACCCCCTCTTCTCCCTCTTCTCCCCCAGGGCTTCCGGCGGGGAGGCGCGGAGCAGGCAGGCCAGCGCGCGGCAGAGGGCGGCGACGGCGAGCGATTTCTCGGCGGCAGGAGAAGAAGAGGAGCTCGGCGACGACGGTGACGGCAGAGACGAGACGGCGCGCCCGGCAGAGGACGCCAGGTTCGCCGCCAGCGCCGCCGACGCCGCTCCCAGGCCGCCCGGCACAGACCAGCGCTGCTGCTGCTGCTGCTGCTGCTGCTTGGTATTATTCGATCCTTCTGTTTTTTTCTCTTTCAGGAGCGGAGTCAGCCAGTCCGACAGAGCCGCTGCAGCGGCGGGAGAGCCGGCGGGCAGCGAGTCGCCGACGGCGGCGGCGACGGCGGCGGCCGCGGCGCGCGAGAGCCTCGGCGCGAGCGGCGCCAGCGGCGGCGCCCTCGCCCACAGCGCCGGGGTGCAGAGCAGGGCGGAGAGGTCGTCGTCCTGGTTGGCGTTGGCGCTGGCCGCCCTGCCGCCAAGGGCGACGGAGCGCACTGCGAGGTTGGAGATGAGCGCCGCGGCGAGGGAGGGCACGGGAGAAGGAGGAGGAGGAGGAGGAGGAGGAGGAGGAGGAGAGGAGTTTGCCGCCGTCGCCGCCGTTTCCGTCGTCGTCGCCGTCGTCATTTCTCGCGGAGGAGGGAGCAGCGTCGCCGCCCTGGACAGCAGCCTTCCCTTCCGAGACCCCGCCGAGGCCTCCAGCGCCGCCTGCGCCGCCGCGGTCGCTCCCTGCTGCTGCTGCTGCTGCTGCTGCTGCTGGGACAACAGCAGCTGCTTGCCGATCCAGAAGGAAGGATCCGCGAGCGCCATCATCGCCTCTGCGAGTGGCGTCGCGAAAGGGGAAGGGAGGGGAGAAGAAGAAGGAGAGGTCGAAGAAGACGAAGGAACGCCGCCGCCGCCGCCGCTGTTGAAACTCCCTCGAGGCGCCGCGAGCTCTGCGGCGACGGCCGCCCCGCCCCTGTGCTGCCACAGCGCCTCCGCCGCTTTGCGGCACAAGCTCGCCCCCGCAGCCGGCGAGAGCGCGCTCAGAGAGAGCGGGGATCCCGCGGCGAGGGCGGCGCAGGCCCCCGCGAGCGCCGCGGCGTCCCCCGGGTCAGTGGGGTCGGCGAAAAACGCGACGCCGGCGACGAGGGGAAGAGGAGGATAAGTCGCTGCTGTTGCTGCTCCTTCTTCTCTCCTCGTCTTCTCGCAGCGCTGGCCGTAGGTCTCGATCCAGGCGGTGCGTACGGCGGCCCTGGCGTGGGCGGCGCCGCGCCTGCCGCGCCAGAAGGACTGTGGTGGTGGTGGTGTTGAGAAAGAGAGGTTGAGCGTGTCGTCGCCGCCGTTGTTGCCTGGCCAATCGATCGTTCTCTTCTTCTCTTCTCTTTCCTTCTCTCTCTCTCTCTCCAATTCAATCCTTACCTGTATCCGCAGCGCCGCAGCCGCCTCTGCCTTGAGCCTGGCCCTGCGCTCGCGCTCGGCGCGGGCCGTGGCGAGGGTCTCGTCGCGAGAGGCGGGGGCGAGAAGGTTGTTGGCGGTCGACGTCGACGTCGATGGCACGCCCGTCGCCCCGACGGGGATGCGGCGCTTCCGCGGCGCCCTCGCGGCGTCGGTGCCCAGGAAATCGTACATGCCGCTGGAGACGGAGCTTGAAGGGCTACAATCTCTGAGGTTGAGTTTTGCCTTTTGGTGAAAGAAGAAAGGGAGAGAGAGAGGGAACGATCGAGAGGGACACCAGCACTGCTCTCTTCCTCAACTGCCTTTCAGAAAAAAAGTGATTTACAGCGGCCTCTCCTCCTCCTCCTCGACCTCGACCCCCACCGCCGCGACCCCCTCCTCCTCCTCTACGTCATCGCCTTCGTCATCGACAACAACAACGTCTTCTCCTTCTCCTTCCTCCTCGACAACAACAATCGCAGCAGCGCGAGCGCCGCCCCCGGAGTCCCTGAAGAGTGGGCCGCCGCCGACCTCGTCTGTCCCCTCGTGCGACAGCGAGAGCTCGTCGCCGAGCCTCGCCGGACAGGTCAGCCGCAGCGTCGTCTCCACCCCGAGATCGCGAAGCAGGGCTCGAGCGAGGCCCGTCTCCCTCCTGATCCAGGAGACCAGGATCGCCTTGTAAGTGGGCTTGGGCTGGTTGAGCCTTTCGGCTTTGAGACTTTCGTCGGCGAAGTAGCGTCCTACCCAGTGAGCGGTCGCGGCGCGCTCGGCCCTCGACAGCTCGCGGGCCTGGTCCCCGGCACCCGAAAGCTCCGAGGCGAGCGAGGCCGGGGTGGGCCAGGGGAGAGAAGAAGAGTTTGAAGGAGAAGAAGAAGAGGGAGAAGAAGAAGAGGGAGAAGAAGAAGAAGAACTCTCTTCTTCCTCCTCTTCCCGGAGCTGCCGCAGCTTGGCTTTCACCTGCCAGTGGGCAACTAGGTCCGAGTACCTCCTGATCGGGCTCGTCGACTGGACGTAGGCATCCAACCCTAAGCCCGCATGCGGGGCCGGGCTGTCCGTCGACAGGGTGGAGCGCTGCGAGGAGAAGATGCGGGAGTAGGCGGAGACGAGCTCGGCGGGGGTCATGCCTCTCCTCTTGTCGCCGCCGTTTTCGTTTCCGTTTTCGTTCACGTCGTTTTCCAAGTCCTTCGCGATCAGCTCCTCCATCTCCCGCTGCTCCTCGCTCTTCTCCTCCTCGCCTTCGCCTTCGCCTTCAGAGGAAGCGAACTCGTTGGAACCGAGCTGCCCGCGGAAGGGAAGCGGGATCCCCTTCTCGCCGCCCCAGAGCGCGACGGCCTCGTTCGCGGCGATCATGCTCTCGGCCACCGCCCTCCTCGCCGTCGAGCTGCCTGCCCAGAGCTGCGACACGCGGACTCTCAAGCTCCGAGCTCGTTTTCCCGCCACTTTGTCGCCCTCGGCTCTGTCTTTGACGTCGACGTAGACTTGGAGCTCGGGGAGGTCGAAGGTGGCCGCGCCGCGGGCCCCGCGGGACGCGAAGCGCGCGGCGGCGAACGCGCCGACGACGGCGAGGTCCTCCGGAACCGCCGACGGAAACTTCTTCTCCGCTCCTTCTCGCTCCCCTTCTCCTCCGTCAAGGATCTCGTCGGCCTCGTCGTAGGTCATCCTGGTGACAGGGAGCAGCGTGCTGACGTGGAGGCTGGGACGGCGCGTGGCGTCGGGCGAGCCGTCGGGCAGGACCGGGATCCGGACCGAGAGGGCCGGGACGGTCTTTTCGTTTTTTTCGTTCCCGTTTCTGCAGCCCGACGAGAGCGAGAACAGCTCCTCGGCCGCGGCCCTCGGGAACATCGGCACCGGCCCCGTCGGCAGGTACAGCGTCCTCGTCCTCCTGGCCGCCTCCTGCGCCAGCGGGTGTTGGGGCGAGGTGACCCAGCGCGTCGGGTCGGCGACGTGCACCCACAGCGCGGTCGGAACGTTCGAATTCGAAGAACTCGAATCCGACGTTTGAACGGGACCAGAGCCCGCACCCTCCGCGAACTCTCCGCCTCGTTCCACGCTGACGGCGTCGTCGACCTCGGTGGTCGAGGCGTCGTCGATGGCCAGGAAGGCGCGGTGGGCAGAGGTGAGATCGAGGCGCCAGCGGGCGTCGGGGTCGTCGCTGGAGTCGGAAGAAAAAGAAGAGCTCGAACTCGACGACGACGAGAGAGCAAGCAGCCTCCGCGCCTCGGCCTCGAGCTCGGGCTCGAAGTCGTCCGTCAGCCCTGCCCTCCTCAGCGCCGGGATCTCCAGCCTCGGCCTGAAGCCCACAGCCGACAGTAAGGCAGCGGCGCCGTCCGAGGTCGGAGGGAACGGCGAGCGGAGCGCGTTGGCCGCGGCGGAGGGGGAGTTTGAGGTCGAGAGGGAAGGGGCACCGCCGACGATGCTGCCGAGCAGCGCCGACGACAGCGGCGCCGGCAGGGGGCCCAGCGCTCGCAGCACGCCCGTCGCCAGCGAGGCCTGGGCCTGCGTGGCCTTTTCGAGGGCGAAGGCGTCGAGGGCCTCAATGAAGGGCCGGTGGGGGCCGGAGAGCCACTCCGCGGCGGAAAGGGGAGGAGGAGAAGAATTAGAAGAGTTGGAAGTCGAGGAAAGAGACACCTCCTCGCCTCCCAGCTCCACCGCGGCGGCCTCCGCGGCGCCCCTCAGCGCCCCCGCCGCCCCCGCCAGCGCCTCCGCCGCCGCCTCTGCCGCCCTGGCCGCCCCCTCCAGCGCCGCCACGTCGTTCTCGGGGCGAGGGGACCACACAGGAGGCCTTCGCCCGACCTGCTTGAAAAGCAATCTGGCCTCTGGGTTGGAGCTCATCAGCCGGAGCACACAAGCGATCGCTGCAGTGGCCGGAAGCGAGCTTCCACCGTAGAGGAGATCGGCGAGGGCAGGGGCGGTGAGGAGGTCGCCCGGGGAGCTCATCTCCCAGGCGTCGCGGAGGAGGGCGGCGTCGTCGGAGCCGCGCGCGGAGGCGGCGTCGGCCGCAGCGGCCGCCTCTTTCAAAACAGATTCGTCGGCGTTTTCGCCGCTGCCGCTCTCGGGAAAGACGTAGAAGATCTGCGCCGGCTTCAGGGAGTGGCGGGTGCCCCTCGCGTCGACGGCGAACCAGTTGCGCTTGCCGTCGGGTTCCAGGAGCAGGGCGAGCGACGTCGAGCTGCTCGACGACGATGACGACGACGACGACAAAGGAGAGTTTGAACTTGAAGAGCTCGCTCCGCTCTTTGTGACGAACTCGACGAGCCTCCCTGCGGCGGGCGCCCTCTCCTCGTCGTCGGCCGCAGAGCGGGCTGCGTCGAGGGCGGGGAGGGCCGAGGCGGAGGCTGATGCTGAGGCGGCTGGCCTCGGAGCCGCGGGCGAGGCGGAGAGGGGCCTGCGAAGAGAGGAGGTTGAGAAAGGTCGAGAGAGAGGTGGTGAGCAAAAAGCGACGACGGCTGAAAGAAAAACAGATTGAACTTTTCTTTTTTGCAACTCCCAATTCTCTTCAAACTTCTGCTTACCTCGACAGCCAGGCGCAACTAGCGAGAGCATGCGTTGCCTGCAAGTGCCTCTGCGAGAGAAGAGGTCGAACAGAGGCGTTTCGAGGCGGAAAAGGCGCGCCGACGGCTGATGCTGATGATGCTGATGATGAAGAAGAAGCGACGACGCCGCTGTTGCCGCCGGAGCTGATGCCTCTTCGGCAACTCGACATCGTCGTCGTCCGCGCTTGCTGCTGTTTCTGCTGCTTCCGAAGCACTTCTTTCACGAGGGGACCGACGATCGCAAGGGCCTCGCTCGCGACACGACGCATGAAGCGTCGGGAAGAGAGAGAGAGAGAGAGAGAGAGAGAGAGCGAGAGGGAGAGAAACAGAGAGAGGCAAAGCTAGGTTTTTGAAAGTGATTTTCGTCGTTTTTTTTCCACATTTTTTTCCTCTCTCTCTCTCTCTCTCAACTCCAAACCCCCCCGAAAAACCAAAATCCCTCTCACGCCGGCAAGTTGAGCCTGTCGTGCAGCGAGTTGAGCTCCTCGAACGCCGACCTCGCCACCCGGGTCGGTGCGGCAGCCGCGGCGAACGACGCCATCGCCCGCAGCCTCGCCCTGTCGCCCGCCGCCGCCGCAGCCCTCCCTCCGGCGACGAGCAGCGAGCTCAGCAGCCTCGCCAGCGGGCCCGGCAGCGAAGGGAGCGAGTCGGCGCAGCGCTGGACCCTGTGCGCGTCCTGCGGGATGCACGGCAGCGAGTCCAGGGCGCGCAGGGCTGAGACGGGATCGCCCAAAGAAGCCGCGGCGAGGAGGTCCCTCGCGGCGAGGAGCTGCCTCCACAGGTCGAGGACCGCGAACGAAGAAGATGAAGCGGCAGAAGAAGCACCCGCAGCACCCGAGGCAGAGGAGAGCGCCGCTGCGGCGTCGTTCCCGCGGATAATAATCCTCTCCAAGCTCTCCGCCGCCCCTCCATCGGCAGCAGCAGCAGAGGAAGACGAGCTGAGCGCGTCACCGAGAGCACCGCAGAGGAGCCTGAGCGAGTCCTCCGGGCTCCCCGCCGCGGAGTAGAGCTCGGCGGCCCAATCGACCTCCCCGGCCGCCTCGCAGCCGGCGCCCACCGCCGCGAGCAGCGCCGCGCGCTCCTCGGGGCCCCCTCCGGGGCCGGCGAAGCGCGCCAGGGGGCCACCGTCAGCTCTGGCAGCGGCTCCGACGCCTCCTCCTCCGAGGAGGCGGCCAAAGGCTCCACCTCCGCTTCCACCTCCTCCGGTTCCCGAGGGACCCGAGGAGGCCAGGAGCAGCTCTCGGAGCAGGGCCGCGCGGAGCGCCAGGGAGCCTCCGCCGGCCGCTGCCGCTGCCACGTAGTACTCGAGGGCGGCGGCGGGGTCGACCTGTTTTGAGGGGAAGGGAAAAGAGAGAAGAGAAGAGAAGAAAAGAGAAAGAAAGTGAGTTTTTTTTGAAAAATCTCGGAAGGGAAGGAAAAAAAAAACCCCGAAAACGAAAAACGGAAAAAAAAAATCAAAACTCTCTTACCGCAGCCAAGCTCCTGCCCCAGGCCCTCAACAGCGGCGCAGGGCTCGCAGCGGCTCCCGCGGAAGCCCCCGCGTCCCCGGGACCACCTCCCTCGATCAGGCGAGAGGCGGCGAGCGCCGCGGCGAGGTGCGGGGCGTCCGACCTCCCTCCGGCTGTCGATGAAGAAGAGTTCAAACCTTGGCCGCCGCTCCCCCCTCGCGCGAGCGGGTCCTTCGCCAAAAACGCCACCGCCGCCTTCGGCTGCGCAGACAGCAGCAGCACCGCGGCGTAGAGGAACGGGTCCCTTCCCCCGGCGGAGAAGTGCGCCGCCCCGAAGCGCGAGATGTGGGACTGTAAGGTGGGGAGCGTGTAGGAGTCGGCGACGGAGGACTCTGCCGCCGCGGCCGCCGCGGCCGCCGAGGCCGCGGCGCTCGCCGCCGCCGCGCCTTCGACGCCGCCACCACCACCACTTTTGCTCGCCGCCGCAACCACGACCGCCGCCGCGAGCGACGCATCGACCCGGACGAGCCCGCCGTGGAACCACAAAAAGTCCTCGATCGTGGGGAACAGCGCGGCGCCCTCCCTGGCCACCGCCGCGGCGCAGCGCGCGTCGCTCGACAGCAGGGCCAGGACGCCGACGCGGGCCCGGAACGCCGGCGACAGCCACGGCGAGGAAGAAGAGGAAGAGTTCACGGAAACGCCTCCTCCTCCTCCGATGCCGACGCCCGCGGCGCGGAGGGTGCGCTCCGCCTCCGCCGCGAGGGCAGAGGCGGCAGCGGCGGGCACAGCGGGCAGATCAAGAGAGGACGAAGAGGAAGAAGCAGAAGAGGAAGAGAGCCAGGCTTCGACGGCGCACGGGAGCGCGTCCAGACCCGACAGCGGCCTCATTCCCGCTGCTCCTGCTCCTCCTCCGCTTCCTCCTCCTCCGCCAAGAGCTTCCGCGACCGTGGCCGGGGCGCTGGGACCCGCGATGCCCACCGCGGCGGCCTTGGCCTCCTCGACGAACCCGGCGCGGAGGGCGTAGTAGAGGCGCTGCCACCTCGTGTCGGCCCCTCCCGGAGCGTCAAAGTCCAAAGCGAGCTGCTGCTGTTGAACTTCACTTCCTCCTGCTCCTCCGATCCCGCGCCCTTCCTTGACCCTCAGGTACGCCCGCAGCAGCGCCTCCCTGCTCGGGGACCCTCCCAGGGAGGCAGCGGCGCGGTTCTTGCGGACCGTGGCCTCCACGTACGACACGAAGCACTCGGAGAGGTAGCGGCGTCCCCCGAGGACGAGAGCCGCCGCCGCGGCAGAGGCGGCAGCGGCGGCGGTAGCGGCCGCGTTTTCTTCGCCTTGTTCCGAAGCTTTTTTCGCCGCGATGTCGCCCAGGGCCGTCGCGGCGGGGCTCGCCAGGGCCGAGGCCTGTCGGGCGAGGATGTCCCACATCATTCGCAGCCCCGGAGGCGGCGGCGGAGAAGAAGCAGAACCGCCTCCGCCTGCTCCTCCTCCGTTTGCGGCCGAAGAAGAAGAAGAGCTCGCTTCCGCGGCCGCCTTCCCAAAGGCCCCCACGGCGTCGAAGGCCTTCCCCGCGGCCGCGGCCTCGTTCATCTCGGCCAGGACGCGACTGTAGAGGCGGGTACGCGCCGGGAGGAGGGCGTTCTCTCCTCCGTGGCGGCCGCCGAGGCCCGGGGGAGGAGGCGAAGCGGCAGGGAGCGCCAGCGCTTCCCCGACAGCAGCTCCGTCGTCATTTCCGGCCCCAGCAGCCCCACCTGCTGCAGCTGCAGCAGCAGCAGCAGCGACGGAGGCGGCCAGCCCGAAGAGCGCGCCCTTGGCCGAGCCCCACCCTTTTTCTTCGGCCGCGTCCAGGAAGGAGTCGGCGGCGACGGCCGCGTCCTGCTGCGCCTGCGCTATCGCCGCGACGACGGCGGCCTCGTGCGCGCGAGAGACGAACTCCTCGACCGTGGAGGCCTCGGAGGCGAGGGCCGCGGCGTCCTCGTGGGAGGGGCGGAGCTCAAAGTGCTGGAGGGCGCGGGTGAGCCTGGTGGTGGTGGTGGTGTTTTTGGGAAAGTCGTTGTTGTTGTTGTTGAGGCCGAAAAAGTTTTTTTTGAGTTTTTTCCGCCGATTCTTCATCGATTGCTTCTTCTTCGTCTCTTCTCTCTCTTTCTTCTCCTTCTCCGATCTTCCGACTCACTTGCGCGTGTTCACGCCCTCGTGCGCGAGCAGCCTCGCGGCCGCGGCAGCGTCGCCGCGCCCGTCGGCGCGCGCCAGACGGGCGCGGAGCGCAGAGGCGTAGGCCTCGACCTGCAGCAGGTCCCGCTCGACGCGGGGGAAGGCGGCAGCCGCGGCGGAGTCCTGAATTGTTTTTTTTTGATTGATTTGCGCACGAGATTGGAGAAAGTGGTCGTGAGCGTGCGTGAGAGTGCGTGGAGAGATGTAAAGCGGCTCACGAGGAGACGAGGAAGGGCGAATGATTGAACCCCGTCTTCGATCGATGGAAAGGGAGGCATTCGATTGCCGTCGAATTTGCATCGTTCTCCTTTCTTCCTCTCTTCCAACTCTTCTCACCCCTGCGGCCAGCTCCTCGCTCTGCTGGAGCAGGGCGTCCCAGTCCATGCCGACGTCTGCGGCCATTCTGGCAGCAAGGAAAGTTGTTCTGGAAGGAGGTGGAGAAGAGCAAAAAGAAAGTCTCCTCTTTTTCGCTCGTTCGTCAAAGGAGCAACGAAAAAATGAGAAGGGCAACGTCGAAAAAAAAAGAAAAAAACTCGACGTCGTTCTTCGAGAGAGGGAGAGAGACCCGAAGGGGCTTGAGAGAAGAAGAATTCATTGAGTTTCAATTTCATTTGTCTAATGTTACATTCAGTGTTGGTACGCGGGCGGAGGCGGGGAGGAGGGCAGTGCTGGATTTCGGAAAGCAGAACGGGGAGAAGGAAGGAGGGAGAGGGAGAAACAGAAAAAACCTTAAAGGTCTCTTCTCTTCTCTCCTCTGTCTCTTCTTCTCTCTCTCTTCACCGCTTCAGCGCCCTCGACAGCCGCTGCAGGTGGTAGTTGATTGTGTTCCTCGACCGGACGCGCGCGGACTGTTTGATTGTTTGGTTGAGCGGTTGGAGGAGGGGAAGAGAGAGAGAGAGAGAGAAAGAGGTGAGAAGAGAGAAGAGAGGAGAGCGAGGTCGAGGTCGAGGTCGATGTCGAGGTCGAGGTCGATGTCGAGAAGAAGCTAATCGGCAATCAAGATCACAAACAAACTCACCGCCGCGGCCACGCACGCGTCCAGCGCCCTCCTGTGTCCGGCGCACGCCACGTCCACGTCGTACTTGTTGCCCTGGGATGAGAATTAAGAGAGAAAGAAGCAGGGAGAGAGGAGGAAATAGTGAGCGAAAGGAGGGCGAGAGAGTCCGATCGACGTTTGACGACGGCCGACGACGAATTCCTTCGTCTCTCTTCTTCCTCCTTTCCTCACCATCATGCACGAGAACAGCGCCCCCAGTTCCTCGGCGCACTCGGCCTTGGCCGCGGCGGACCGGGCCTTCTTGGTGTTGACCCGGAAGGGCCTGTCCGTGGTCATTTTTTTGGAATAGAAAGAGAGAAAGAAAGAAAAGAGAATCGAGTTCGGAAAAAGAGTGTTTTCTTTTTTCCGCCTGGACCTTTTTTTTTTTTTTTTTTTACAACCTCCTCTTCCTCCTCCTCCTATCCGCCGCCAGCGCCCTTCATCCCGGCAGCTGGCCTCCCCGAGAGAGCCAGTGCCCCAGCGTACGCCGGGGCCGTCGGGAGCTGCGTCGGGGGCAAAGGGACGTAGAAGGTTTCTTCTTCTTCCTCTTCTTCTTCATTGCTCACTTCTCCTTCCTCTTCCTCTCCCTCTCCCTCTCCCTCTCCCTCTTCTCCGCCTCCGCCTTTCTTCTTCGCTCCGCCCTCCTTCTTCTTCTTCGTCCTCCTTCTCCGCCCCGCCGGCGCCGCGGGGAGATCGTATGACCTGTCCGCGTCCCACCCCCTCAGGTCGCCGCAGGCCACAAAGGGGACGAGTTTCCTCGTCGGGCAAGGACAAGAACTTTCGTCGATTTCTGCAACGTCGAGCCCGACCCTCGCCGCCGCGCCGGCGAGCGCGGGCCACAGCCCCTCTTCGCCACCCAGGAGCTTCGGGACAAGGCCCCGGGGCGGCCTGTAGCCCCTGCAGACGACAAAAGCCTCGACTGAGGCGTTGCGGGAGGCCCTAGGTTTCGCCAGGAAGACGCCGCCGCCGTAGGAAGAAGAAGAAGAGGAAGTCGAAGAAGAAGAACTCGAAAGGGGCTCACCGCGGAAAAAGGGCTCGAGCTGCGCGAGCAGCGCCGGCGCCTCCCTGCCCCGAAACACCTTGGCGACGAGCGTTCCCCCCTCCTCGAGCAGCTCCGTCGCCACCGTCAGCGCCGCGACCACCAGCTGGCTCTGCATGAACTCGTCCATGTCGTGGAGTCCCGTGACGTCCGGGGCGCCGTCGCAGACGACGAGCTGGGCTCGCGAAGACGAGGAAGAGGAAGAGGAAGAAGTTTTTCTTCGGGTTTTGTCGTTTTCGCCGCCGTCGCCGCTCCTTTCGGTTTCATCTTCTCTTCCACTTCCACTCCCGCTTCCGCTTCCGCCTCGGCTCATCGCCGAGATCACCGCGGCCGCCGTGGCCGCGCTCGTGATGTCCCCCTGGATCTGGTGGATCCCTTCGACGGGGGCCATGGGCTGGAGGTCGACCGCGACGATACAGGGCAAAGGCGGAAGGTCTTTTTCGTTTTCTTCTTCGTCGTCGCCGTTTTCGTTTTCTTCGTCGCCGTTTCCGTTTCCGTCGCTCTTCCCTTGGCCCTTCTCCTTCTTCCTCTGCTCTCTCCTCTCCGCCCTCGCCGCCTCCCTGGCCGCCAAGGCAGGAAGGTAGAGCCTCCGGGAGAGGACCTGGGACCAGGATCCGGGCGCGGCGCAGAGGTCGACGGCGTTGCGGACTCCTGACAGAAAGGAAAAAGAAAGTTTTTTTTGGTTTCGATTTCGTTTTTTTTTCCGGTGAGGCGTCGAGGTCGAGGTCGAGGTCGAGAGTGAGAAAAAATACCTCCACTTCTTTCTTCTTACCTTCGAAGATGCCAAAGGTCTCGTCGATCTGGATGAGCTTGTAGGCCGAGCGGGCGCGCCAGCCCTCTTCTTTCGCGCGCCGGTAGTAGAGGTCGCGCTTGTCCTTGGTGGCGCGGCCCATGCTTTTTTGATTTTTTTTGCTAGCTAGTTGAGGTCGAAAAGGAAAGAAAAGCAGCCGCCAGTGTTGTTTTGATCGATGATTCGATTCGAGATTTTTAGTTCAAAAACAGACTCGATGCGGCCTCCGCTTGTTCTAGACGAGATCTGGAGATCAAGAGCTTTGCTATCGAGGTAAAGAAGAACCAGGAACGGGTGTTGATTGGGATCTCCTTCGCCTCGGGAAAAGAGAGATCGGCTTGTTCGATTTGAAAAAACGAAATTCGAAAAGTGAGCGACGAGAGAGTCACTTTTCGATTTTTTCCTTCGAAAGCACCGGTTCTTGCCGACTCCACTTTGCAACAGGAAGAGCTCTTTTTCGATCTTTCCTCCTCTCAGCTATGGCCTACATCCGTGGAGGTACGCCTGCACGAAAGAAGAAACAGAGAGAGCACCTGGAGAGGGGAGGAAAAGAAGCATGAAGCGTTGTCGTTTTGTTTTTTTCCCCTTTCGCGCCATCGATCTCCGAACGGAAAAAATTCTAAACCTCTCTCTCAAAACCTCTTCTTCCCTCTTCTCAAAATAACAGGCGCCGTCGTCCAGCAGCGGCCCTGGCACGCCTCCGTCCTGGCCTTTCTCCTCGCCCTTGTCTCTGCGATCAAGGGATTCCTGAACACAATTTTCTACCCCGACGCCGCTGCCAATTACAAAAAGAGAGGAGGAGGGAGCGGAGGAAGCGGAGGCCTGGGCCTCGGCGGTGGCGGCAGTGGCGGCGGCGGCGGAGGTGGTGGCGGAGGCGGGGGAGGCCCCGGCTCCCGCCCGCGCGTCGGGGGGATGTCCTCTCTGCAGCCTCCTCCCACGGGTGGCTGCTGCGGCGGCGGGTGCGGGTGAAAAAAAAAAACGAAACGAAACTCGCTTGTGGTGTGTAAATTTGAAAAAGAGCTACTGTTTGTTTGCAAAGAAGAAACGAAAAAAAACGGAAGAAAAAACGTGCAACCACTCAACTCAGCGCCGGCCCCCCCTTGTCCTCCCTCCCTGCCTCGATCGCCTTGACGGCCAGCGCCCCTCCCATGTACAGCCCCACCAGAGGGACCGCCAGCAGCGTCTGCGTGAAAGGGTCAGTGGAAGGGGTGAGCACGGCCGCGGCGACGGTCGCGCCGACGACGACCCACCGCCACTGCGAGAGCATTGCTTTGGAAGTGACCAAGCCCGCCTGGCCCAGGAGCATCTGGATGACGGGGACCTGGAAGGCGAGACCTGTGGTTTGGGAATTGTTTTAGAGAAGAAGTGGAGGGCGAGAGAGGAAGGGTGGGAAGAGAGTGAGTTTTTTTTCTTCGAAAGAGACCTCGACCTCGACGCGCGACCAAAAAAAAAGAAAAAAAGAACTTTTCTCTCCTCCTTCTTCTCCTCACCTGTCGACAGCATCAGCACCAGCACGAACTCAAAGTACTGGTCGATCGACCACAGGGACTCCACAGCTCCATCAGCGTACGACACGAAGAAGTTCAAAGCGGCAGGGGTCAAAACTTCGTAGCTGAAGACGAGCCCTGCATAGAACAGAATCCCGGACCCGAAGATGATGGGAGCGAGCAGCTTGCGTTCGGAACGGGTCAGTCCCGGAACGACATAGGCCACCACCTCGTAGAGCACCGTCGGGGTCGCCAGCAGCAGACCCGCGTACCCGGCGACTTTCAGCGTGGTGAAGAAGAACTCCCCGGGGGACAGCTGCAGGAAGCGGACGCCCTGGTCCGCGACCGGCGCTTCTAAGAAAACGACAAGATCTTTCGAGAACGCGAAGCATCCGGCGACGGCGACCGCCGCGGCCAGGGCTGCTAATAACACGCGCTCGCGGAGCTCGTCGAGGTGGTCCCAGATCGGCATGGCGAAGTCGTCGGGTAGCTCCTTTTGTTCCGGGTAGAGGAAGCGCTGGACCGCCGAGGGGGAGTCGTCGTCCTCGGAGTCTGAGTCTTCTGAGGGAGAAGGCGCGAGGGAAGTGGCGAGGGAGGCTGTTCGGGCTGCTTTTTTTGTGTTTTGAGTTTTTTTTGGGTTGGTTTGTTTCGTTTCGTGAGCGTGAGGCCTCTCTCTCGGGCTGGCGCGGGCGAGGGGGAGAAAGCGGGAGGAAAGGAAGGTCGAAGGTCGAAGAAGAGGTTGTACGGGGCCTCGCTGGCCAATGCCATCTCTTCCTTCTTCCTCTTCTTCTTTCTCTCTGCTTCCTTCCTTCTTTCTTTCTCCCCCTCCTTCAAACACCTCCGATCCCACTTCTCTCTTACCCTGAGCGTCGCCGCCCCTGTCGCCCTCTGTCGCCGATGCGAAGACGAGGCGAGAGAGCGGGCGAGAGGCGCGGAAAGGCGAAGGACGAGAGACGGCGGCGGCGGCGGCAGCAGCATTCGTCGAGCGTCGTCGTGGCATCGCCGTCGCCGTCGCTGCTGCTCGCTGCGGCGAGGGCGAGGGCGCCTTCGCCGCCGACGCCGCGGCGCCCGATGCGCGGCGCAAGGCCAGCTGCGCTGACGAGGAGAGCTGCATTGAAGTGAACGCGCAAAAAAGACGAGCCAGCTAGTCGTCGGAGAAAAAGAGAAAGAGAGAGTCGAGAAGTGAAGTGTCAAGTCTTGGGTCGGGCTTCGTCGTCTCGAAGTTCGGTCGATCTCCCCCCTGAATCACAATTTTTTCCCCTTACTTTTTCCCCCAAACGCCTTCAACAACACTCGCCGCCTCTCCTCGCCACGAGACAGCCGCACTTCCTTCTACCCTTCTGTACACACACACCGCACTCTTCAGCGCGCGCGCTTTTGCTCAGGCCTTGCTACGTCTCGCCTCTCGTCGCCGCCCCACCCCCTGAAAAACCAAAACAACCGAACACCACCACCACCTTCCACCGAACCAAAATGGCGACCACCGACGCCGCCGCCGCTCCCGGAGGCGAGGCCTGGAAGGCGCAGCTCGCGCTGCCGCCCAAGGACACGCGCATCAGGACTGAGGTGAGGGGGAGAGAGAGAGAGGACGGATGAAAACAATGAAAACTTTCATGCCGTCGTCGGTTCAAGCGGAGCGAGACGACGATGCCCTTCTTCTTTCTTTCATCGGGAAAAAGGGCACGGAGACAACCGTTTCCTGGTCCTCCAACCTGCTCGATCTCGACGCAGGCGCGGTGATCATGGTCCACAGCGACGCGCCAGCGGAGAGGAAACGAAAAAAAACGGCGTTTATTGAGGAAGAAAAGGGCAGAGCGGAAGAGGCGTTGTCTCCGTTTTTTTTTCCATTCCCCGAGTCGTTGTCGCCGCCGCCTCTGGAGAAAAAAAGACGCCCCTTCGCATCCCTCTGATGGCCGCCTCCCCTTTTCTTTTTTTCTGTTTTGCCTACTCCAGCGGACGAAGCGCGTTCCCTGGTGTCTGTCGAGCGGAGAAGAGAGAGAAACGAGGCCGCGAAAGTTGTCGAAAGAGCGAGCGAAAGAAGGGGACGCAGAGAGAGGAGAGAGAAAACGATCACGATCTCGTCGGCGAGGCAGCTTTCCTTTGACCCTCCTTTTTTTTTCTTCTCAACCTCTTCTCTTCTTCTTCTTTTCCTTCTTCTCTCTCTCTCTCTCTCTCTCTCTCTCTCTCTCTCTCTCTCTCTCTCTCTCTCTCTCTCTCTAAAAAAACAGGACGTCACCCGCACCAAGGGCAACGAGTTCGAGGACTACTTCCTCAAGCGCGAGCTCCTCATGGGCATCTACGAAAAGGGCTTCGAGCGCCCTTCCCCCATCCAGGAAGAGTCCATCCCCATCGCTCTCACGGGCCGCGACATCCTCGCGCGCGCCAAAAACGGCACGGGCAAGACCGCGGCCTTCTGCATCCCGGTCCTCGAGAGGCTCGACACGTCCCGCAACGAGATCCAGGCCGTGATCCTGGTGCCTACTCGTGAATTGGCCCTGCAGACCTCGCAGGTCGCGAGGGAGCTCGGGAAGCACCTGGGGGCCGAGGTGATGGTGACGACGGGAGGGACCTCCCTCCGCGACGACATCGTCCGATTGCACCAGCCGGTGCACGCCGTCGTCGCCACCCCGGGGCGCCTGCTCGACCTGGCCGCGAAAGGAGTCGCCAAGCTCTCCTCGGCGCGCATGCTGGTGATGGACGAGGCTGACAAGCTGCTGTCCCCCGAGTTCCAACCGGTCATCGAGCAGCTCATCGGCCACGTCTCTCCCGACCGGCAGATCCTCCTCTACTCCGCCACCTTCCCGGTCACCGTCAAGCAGTTCAAGGACAAGTTCCTCCGCAAGCCCTACATCATTAACCTGATGGACGAGCTGACGCTTAAAGGAGTGACGCAGTACTACGCGTTCGTGGAGGAGAAGCAGAAGGTAAGGAGAAGAGGGAAGAGCGAAGAAGAAGAAGAAGAAGAAGAAGAAAAAACCCGAAAGGTTTTTTTTTCCCCTTCTTCTTTCTTTTCTTCTTTCTTCAACCTCTCACTTTTCCCTTCTTCTTCTTCTTCTGTTTCCATCCACCACCCACCCACCGAATCAAAAACCAGGTCCACTGCCTCAACACCCTCTTCACCAAGCTGCAGATCAACCAGTCCATCATCTTCTGCAATTCCGTGAACCGCGTTGAGCTGCTCGCGAAAAAGATCACCGAGCTCGGGTACAGCTGCTTCTACATCCACGCGCGCATGCTGCAGTCGCACCGCAACCGCGTCTTCCACGACTTCCGCAACGGCTCCTGCCGCAACCTGGTGTCCTCGGACCTGTTCACGCGCGGGATCGACATCCAGGCGGTCAACGTCGTCATCAACTTCGACTTCCCCAAGAGCTCCGAGACTTACTTGCACCGTGTCGGCCGCTCCGGGCGTTTTGGACATTTGGGCCTGGCGATCAACCTCATCACCTACGACGACAGGTTCAACCTGTACCGGATCGAGCAGGAGCTCGGGACGGAGATCAAGCCGATCCCGCCGGTGATCGAGAAGAGCCTGTACTGCGTTTGAGTAGAGCGGAGGAAAGAGGAGGGAACGTTTTTTTTTCCCTTCGAACTTTTTCGGCGCGCCTTGCCGCGAGACGGACGAAGAAAAAAAACAACAACGACTAGCCCTTTTTTCCACCCCACCATCCACCCACACCACCTTTTCCGCGCGTCCTTCCTTCCGCTTTGTGTTTTCCCTCTATCTGAATTCCAGCTTGTTTTTCTTGCTTCTTTCGCACTCGGAGCCTCCCTCAGAACCCTTTTCAGTGTGTCGTTTTTCGATTTCGTTCTTCGGTTTCATCATTTTTCCCGCACTGAGCAGCAGCAGCTTTTTCCCCATTTCATTTCCCCCCACCGTCTTGTTTTCCCCCTTCAAATCGCTCGTACGCGGCGGAGGCGCGCTCGCGACTTGCTCTCTGAAGAGCCGCGAGGCGGGGGTGCTTCCTCCACGCTCCTCCTCCCTAGACTTTTTCTCGCTCGCTCGCTTTTCTCGCTCGCTTTTCTTGCTCGCTTTCTCAACTCTTCAACGCTTCAACTCTACTTCTTGCTCTCCTCGCCCCCCTTCTTTCCGGGCCTTGCTCCCCTCCCAAAACAAAACCTTGACCTGACGACGACGGCACGGCATGGCTGCTGCTACGGTGGCTACGGCGAAGGGCTCCTCTTCTCTTTCTCTCTTCTCCTCCTCCTCCTCGAAACGACTCTTTCGGCGCCCGAACACAAAACCTTGGCTCGAAAACAACAACCAAGAAACAAAAAAAAACTTTTCAAACTTCACACTGCTTTCCTCCTCCCCCTCTCTGCGCCCCGGTCCGAACAAACAAGGCGAGAAATCGCAGTCTCCGCCGCCAAGGGCCGGAAGCAAAGAGGGAGAGGAGAGAGGGTTTGAGAAAGAGAGAGAGAGAGAGAGAGAGAGAGAGAGAGAGAGAGAGAGAGAGAGAGAGAGAGAGAGAGAGAGAGGAGAAAGAGAGAGAGAGAAAAAGAG
>Ga0210003_1000753_pt1 | contig 29460 bp, 41 predicted proteins | sample LantaG_FD_182804 | JGI IMG/M metagenome (GOLD analysis project Ga0210003, IMG submission 182804) | Deep subsurface microbial communities from Baltic Sea to uncover new lineages of life (NeLLi) - Landsort_02402 metaG (SPAdes) (version 2) | ecosystem: Environmental > Aquatic > Marine > Oceanic >... | reverse complement strand
GTTAAAACGCCACTTTCAAGGTGAATTGATAACCAAAGAAATGGACTTGGAATGTGCAAAAGCATCCGAGGCCGCATGTACTGATTTTTGGAGTGGTGAAGAGGGGACCAATCAGCTTTTATCAATTCAGAAGCAACAGAAAAAGCATAATTGGGAGATTTTCACTTTCCGTGAATACATCCGAATTTGCGATGAACACTTAAATGTCCTTTATGATGTTTGTTCAAAAGAGGTAAACCCGGAAGGGATAACAGAAAATGACGTCCCGGAAACAGAAGAAATGGCTCCAATTCCAGAAGAGGAATCCGATACACCCGGGAAAGATAATAACTTATAGTTAAGAGCATCTAGGAGGGTGCTAATAATTACGTTTCCATCAAACCGCTCTACACTTGCGCGGTTTTTTGGTATAATGTAGGCGCTATTCAATAACACAAATCCCCATGAGCGATGGACCAACTGAAATTGAAAAAGGTTTCCCCATAAAAGATAAATACAAAGCAAACGCCCCTTCCGATCAGATATTCCACGAATCGATCGCGTTCAATAGTTCAACCGCTACGGCCGGAGAGCTATCATATAAACCAAACCAAATCATCGCAATCCAAGCCGATCAGAACTGTTGGATTAGCTTTGGAGGAGCTGTTTCAGCAAGTAAGTCGGTGCTGACTAGCATTTTTCTAGTTCAAAACGTAACTTATAGCTTTCCACTTGTCGGCGCGGCCGGGAAGTTCGCGAGCGTAATAGGCGACAGCTTGGCTGGCAATATTGGAATTTGTTATGGAATCAGCAATGCCGATAATGATATGGATGCAAATATCGCCGCTTAAACCAATTTTTTATGTTAAACGCACTCGCAAGAAATCCAAAGGAGCCAATTTTCAACTTAATGGAAATGCAACCCGCGGCTCTTTATGATTATCGATACCATGACAATAACTTGATTTATAATTTAATGGACCCGGTATTGCAAATCGGAGAAAATGACATCTTGGACAATCCGGGCTTTGAAGGTGAATATGTTGGAGGAATTGCCCCCGGTGATTGGTATTTTGTGGGGACAGGGACGCCATCAGAAGAAACGACGTTGCCTTGGAAATCAAGTGGAGTGAGCGCGCAACGTGTTGATAATGATACTCGATACAATAACACCGTTTTCGGCCAAACCGTGATGCCAAATCTTGTCCATCGCCAGACATATCAATTTAAATATAAAATCCACGTCCTTTCCGGATTCGCGCAAATTAGAATCGCGATGTGGACCCCGTGGCAATTAAGTTTAGTGATAGATTTTAATGCGGCAGATGGTCCAGTTGAAGGAACGATATATTTTTCCTCTTATGCTGGTGCAACAGGGGCGCTTCAATTAAGGAATACCGGGACGACAACGCCTTTGAGTTGCATTATTGACGATTGGGAAATCAAACCAATTGAAAACGATACTCATATATTTATATATCCATTGGGCTATGATCGCGGAGCCTTTGATTCTGATGGATATGAATATCCCGGGACTGGAGTCGGCGGAGGATATAACTTCAATCGCCAAGGCCAACTCGACGCCGGGAATGATGTTACAATGTTTTCGTTGTATCATCCCGGGACGAGGTCTTATACAATGCAGGGATTTTGGGCAACTATAACGGGATTCGATGAACGATCAATTTGGCAAAGAGAATATTCCTCAAAGCCCGAGGGTTTAGTCAGTATCGATGGCGTAGGTTATGCAAGATATCAAGGCGCTGGTGTTGACCCTCACGGTTTGCAAAAAGTCGCATGGATAAATGAATATCAAAGCTCGGGAGCGGAAGAGATTAGAATAAATCAAACAGATTACGCGACAAGCTATACATTAGGGAGTCATCGAGCTGGATTATTCCAAGGGGCGCCATATGCTCACGCTTGCTTCCCCGGTCCTAATATCACGCCAACTGGAGTCACAGCCGCAAAGTTTGAGACGCTTGGGTTTTTCGATAGAATTTTAGACACAAAAGAGCGAGCTTATCTTGAGAATTTACTGTATAACATGCGTTAATTATGGCCTCATATAAAATTGATTACATTTTTATTTTGAAGAATATATGGCTTGGTTGGGCCGCCGTGAATGACCCGAATAAGGAGCTTTTTTCTGCTCATTTAACACCTGATAAATCCTGTTTTTTTATACCAATCCCAAGAGAGAACCCAGAAATGCGCGCATTGTTATTAAGCATCCCGAGCGCTTTAAGACGCAAAAGGGAAGAGCTTAAAATTTTCCAACAGGATAATAGTGTTTTATTTATAGAGCCGGAAGTTGGAGAAGAGCCGCCCGCAAGAGGCTTGCCGCCAGACCCCACAACAAATAGTTACGCGGAATTCACGAATTTTTACGATGGGACATATGGGACAATCGGGCCGAGCAATCAAACGTGGACATTCCCGGCGGCTACAATGCCCGGTGGACTAACTGACGTTGATGTGACGGGGAATTTTATACGCTTACCAAATGAGAAGTTTGGCCCTGTACAGTTGCCGACAAATTCAAATATTTTCATCTATCATCCGAATTTCGTATGGGCGCACACTTGGAACATCGTATCGAAAGCCTTGGATGGTGATAATGTGGTAGTGACTTTCGACGATATGCCAGCCCCACCGCCGCCACCATCTAATTTCCTTTATCCTTCCCCTTTAGTATTTAATTAAAATCTAATCATGGCTATTCTTACAGACCTCAACACAACCACAGCGGACGGCGCAGATTATTCACTAGGGCAAGCCTACGTTCGCATTGGAAAGCTTACGGGAGCAAAAGATCAATTCGATTGCCAGATCATATTCTATAAAGATGCGGCCGGGAGAGATAGCAATGAGATTTTACATGAATGGTTCGTGAAAATTCCATATGACACCGAATCCGCTGACAGCTTATACACGCAAGCTTACAATTACATCAAAACACTAGCTTATTTTTCCAACATTTCTGATATTTAACCTTCTATTATGCTAACGCAACTTACATGGGTCCAAAGCGCTTATTATGAGGCCAACGGAGGTAACCCGGGGTCATTACAACAAGATTTAGATGCCCTCAAGGCCGCGATCGATAATTCTACTCATTGGGAGACCAAGAGTAGCGCCGCTGGATATTTAGAGATCGGCCCGAAAGCGGGGAGCGGAACACCTAATTTAAGAGCTTTATTCACCGGACATCCATCAAGTAGCACCTTTGGATGGTTGCATGGAACTTTAAGTTCAAGAATCCCGATTTATGTCGCAATCACTCCAGACGGAGGAACACTTGGCGCATGGGATAGCGCGGAACCTTGGGGGCAAGGCGTAAGATGGAGTGGATATTATTCCGTCGCCGTTACAAATGCCGGGGAAGCCGGTCGCCCAAAGGATGTTTATATCATCGAAAGTTCCGAAAGCTTAATGGTCGCCTTTAGATGTGAAGATTTACTAAATGGGAGAGAGCATCACAAGGTTGTCATTTTAGGCGCTATATTCGAGCCACAAATCGGCAAGGCGGAAGCAGATGGGAGAATATATGGTTTAATAACTAACGGCGCGGCCGCTGGTTTAAATTCTGATTTTATAAATTCCTCCTCTTTGTTTATGACATCCAATGGGAACAATGACGCTGAGAAGGTGATGTGCTTTGACCCATCAACACCGGCTAATAAGAAAATCTTAATGAAAAACGCAAGAATCCAACAGACATGGAGTGGAGCAGTCAATATGATGACCCAAGACGACAAGAAATGGACGATGCCTTTATTATATTCAATTTGTGCACTCGCAGGACAAGCCGCGGAGACAGTCAGGGGCATTGGTAGCTTGAGACAAATTTATGCTGTCCCGGCGAAATGGGCAAATCGTTTTGTATTTGTAGAGAACGAAAATGAGATCGGTTATGTTTTTGAACCTACTGACGGCAATCAATACACCAACACCGGAAGCACTCTTGGATTTATGAATGAAGTGGCTTAAACAGGCATTGATTTAACCTGTTGTTTGGCTTATAATAGATAGTGCGAACACAAAAACCTCATTTTATGCAAAACCATTCGCACAAGCGAAACTTGCCAACTACGCGAGAGGGTAGGGCGTCATTATTGGGATTAGAACCCGAGACGATGACCCGGTATTTTCAAATGTGGCAAGCATACGTCGATGGCGCTACTGGAAGGACTATCGCAAGAGATTTTGATTGTTCCTTATCGACTGTTTGGCAAGCGATCAAGGTTGTTCAGAAAAAGCGTTCCGAGGGAGTATCAAGAGACGCTCAACTTGAACGATTAAGCCGTGGCCGCATCCAATCAATCGAACACGCAAAATATCAGATCGAGGATAAGATTAAGGAGATCGAACAGGCTGACGAAATTGCTCAAAATATCTATAACAATTTATTGTTTACCGAAATTGATGGCGAGAAGCGACTAAATCCAAAGATGCTCGGGGCCTTTTTAGACATGAAGAAGGAGAAGCGCGATGAGCAGTATTCGCTTTTAAATATGTTGAAACACGTCCGGGACGATGAGGATAAACTTGCCACTTATTGGGGAGTCATTCAACAGATCACGCAATCATTCACGCAAAACAACGTCGAGATCAACGTGATAGATGGAAGGCAACACGCCGAGATCGTCGAGATTGCACAGCAATACGCCCAACCAAAACTTAATGAACCAAAACCCGAACATCAATTCCGAAACACCCTCGACCCTGTCGAACAAGCTCAAGATAAATAGGATTCGCCCTGTTATAACACCACGGCATCCGGATACAATGACAGGAGAGGAGCTTCAAGAGGTCATCACGAAAGCATCACTAAATTTCGGCTTCTTTATAGATCATATTTTCTCGTTATCATTCCCCAAAGGATTCGTTTCCGGGCAATACGTCCATGAGATCGCCGATTTTATGCAGTCCTATCGATACACGGCCCGGCAGTCTCCCCGGGACCATTTTAAGAGTACAGGATTGCACGCTTACGCCATGTGGAGGATATTCCGATTCGCCCGGCGCGATACTAAAGACTTTTATTTTTCGTTTAAGCAGGACATGGCTCAATATCATATCGGGGAGATCAAACGCTATATGGCTTTGAACCCCTTTTTTGAACGATGCCGAGATCGTAAGAAGACGGCCGAGTTTATCATCGAATGTACATGGGATGGAAAGCACGTTTACCGCCTCACCCCGCATGGGATTATGAGCGCCGTTCGCGGATTGCATGGGGACGCCATATTTATCGATGACCCGTTTAAGGACCCGCAAAATCGCATGATGCTGACGAATATTTTCAAGGTGAATGACGCCTTTGAGGATATGCTTATCGACATCCCTGACAAGCTCACCGGAGAGATTCATATTGTCGGAACGCCACAATCTCATTCCGACTTCTTTTATAATGATAAGCTCTTGTCGAATTACGGCCTTATGATGCGCCCGGCGATCGAGGATGAGGCCGCTGGCAAGGCTTTATGGCCCGAATGGTTGACCTTTGAAGAGCTTGTCGAGATTCGCAAGCGTCGGCCCCGATCATTCCCCCGGGAGTTTATGATTAAGCCGGCAATGCTCGACGAAACATACTTCAACCCGGATGAGCTTTATGGGATGGTCAATAAGGAGCTTCCGCATTATACGATCATGCAGAAATTGGAGCCGGAGCATACGCAATACAGGAATCAACGTATCGGGGCCATCGATATTGGTAAGAAGCGCCACCCGTCGCATTTCGTGGTTTATGAGAAGGTCTTTTTGAAAGACGAACACGGCAACGTCAAACGGGATGAGCATGGTAACGCAATGTATAAGATTCAACAAATGGTTTCAAAATGGATGGACCGATGGAATTATACGAATGGAATGAAGGGCGCACCGGAGGATATTTACGACACCGACAACCCGACGCAAATCGAGTTTATTAAGCTGATGCAAAAAAATCTTAATATTGATACAATATTATTCGACAACACGAACGGAGTATGGGAGGGATTTTTGGAACAAGGCGTTTTAGATCGTCAGAAGTATAAACCAATCCATTTTACCTCTAAATCGAAAAACGAAATGGCTACCGCTTGGGATAAAGAGGTGAAAGGTGGTAAAATAGAGATGTTAAATGACCCCCGAGGTTTAAGGCAGATTCTCGCGGTCAATAACGAGCTTCAAGCGGTTGAAACAGAAGAAGGTCACGGAGATAGTTTCTGGAGCAATGCAATGGCAATCTATGGATTCCGCGATAAGCCACAGACTCGAGCGTTCACTCATAAACCAAAAGGATTCTAAACAATTATACTTATGGCAGACGATCAAAAATATTTAAGCGCGGAGGATGAGGCCCGATTCGCGCGATATCTCAAATATCAATATCTCTTCCAAGGGTCTCACCGATCAGCTTTCGCGGCTTCTTTAAACGCAAAGTTCACAGCGGAAGAGCTTAAAACTTATATCTCTTGCAATTTCGCCGGGCTTATATCTAAAGTCGCGGCGGATTTTCTATTCGGAGAGCCTGTTATTGTGGAGGCCCCGGATGATGCAAGTGACGATCAGAAAGACAACATCGCCAGAATCATCGAGAACAATAACTTGCATACCCTTAATTGGGAGACCTCTTTGGTCACTTCTTACAAGGGCGATGCATTGTACAAAGTCCGCCTTGGCGACCTCGCGCAAGTTGGAATCAAAGACAATAAGGAAATGGGCGCAATCATCGAGTTCGTGCAACCAGATATTTATATCCCGGTGCTAGACCCTGACAACGCCAATATCGTAAAAGAAATGACCCTCGCATGGAAAAAAAGAATTGGAAGTGATGACTATTTAAGAAAGGAACGTCATTTCCCTAACGGTCGAATATTAAATGAGCTTTGGAAGGTGAAAGGAAATCGCTTGGATGGTCAAATCAATCTAGCCAAGATTTATGACAACCCACCGGCCGAGGAAGAATGGACAGGGATTGAAGGATTCTCGATCTTCCATATTCCAAACTTTAGATCATCACCGGCCCATCATTTCGGCCAATCTGATTATGAAGACATCCACAGCTTAATTGAAGAGGTAAACGATCGCATGAGCGGCAACAGTCGCATCTTGACCAAACATTCAGACCCTAAACTTGCCGTCCCTCCGGGCGTACTGGATGAAAATGGCAATGTAAGACGTGAAAATCTCGAAATGTTCGAGGTATCAAGTAACGATTCCGGCATAGTCAAACCCGAATATATCACTTGGGATGGTAAGCTGGACGAATCCTTTAAGCAGATCGATAAGCTTATGGAATTCCTCTTTATGATTACAGAAACAAGCCCCGGTGTATTAGGTGTCGATTCCGGTGGTATGGCTGAAAGCGGCCGAGCGCTCAAATTTAAGATGCTCCGCACCATTGCCAAGATTAAACGCAAAAAGGTTTATTTTGAGGAGGTGCTTAAAAAGGCCCTACTGGTAGCGCAAGAGTTTGAGGCATTAGCAGAAAATTCCGCAGATCGTGGCCCGGAACCTATAAAGGTTGACGTTATATTCCAAGATGGACTTCCTACTGACTTCCGAGAAGAGGCAGAAATCAGAGAGATTGAGCTTAATTCAGGAGCTTTGAGCGACGAAACAGCCGTCCGGGAAAGAAACCCGAATTGGACAGAAGACGAAATCCAAAAAGAACTTGAAAGGCTTAAATCCAATACGCCTGACTTTGGCGCAACCGCTCCGGCCGGGATTCCCCCCATGGACCCCGAGGAGCCATCAGTTGAATAATCCTCTTTTATGGACGATGTTGAAACTATAGAAAAAGCATTGTATCAATTATCAGAGCATTTTGAGAAGCAAGGGAAGGTGTTTATATGTGGATTCTATTTAACTGACGAAAGTAAGCAGGGCGTCGCGAATATGATCGCAAATCGTGTATCAAATTATGATGCCGGGGATGCAATGTTATACTGGGGAAAGCTCCTGACAGATTTATTAAATGATGACGAAAGACAACCATGGCAACAGTAACCGCAAAACAAATCGCAAAGTATCGAGAGGCTTATTCAGCCGCCAAGGGTCTCACCGATACCCCAATCAATCCGCTAGTTTCTACTTATAAAGAGGCCGCGCTCCGCATAAGCGAATCGATGCTATCTTTAGGGACCGACTTTAAACGCGCACAGGCGGCCAGTACATTAAGACAAATCTCGGCGATTCTAGCCGCTACCGATGCCGATACTAAAAAATGGGTTGAAAGGAACGTCCCGGAGTTTTATTACGCTGGAGTCGTTCGCGCAGACACCAAAACAACGGCTTTGAAAGCAAAGTTGTCACAAGATGCCATCAAAGACCTTCCGAGCGTGTCAGGGCTTACAGGCGCCGCTTTTAACAAGGTCCACGGCGCGCAGATCGAGGCGATAGTCACTTCAACTTATAATGATTTTGCGAATGGCCTGACGCTTACTTATAAGAACGCTGAACGCACAATCTCGGAAGCTCAACGCGTAGCAATCCGCCGCAAGATGGCCGAGACCACTATTGAAGGGACTACTCTAAAAGCCAAGACAGCCGCAATCAAAAAGACTTTCACGAATACAGGTATCGTCGCAATAAGAGATCGTTCCGGGAAGGCTTGGCAACTTGATGTTTACGCCAAGATGCTCGGGCGCACAAAACAAATGCAAGCTCATAACACCGCCGTCGGGATGAGAATGGTCGAGCATGGTTTCGACTTGGCGATCATATCCGGCCATGGCTCAACTTGTCCGAGTTGCGGGGAATGGGAAGGACGAATCATATCGCTCACCGGAGCAACGAAAGGCTATCCAACTTTGGAAGATGTGGAGGGAAATTCCGGGCATATATTCGGGCCGAACTGTAGGCATGTTTTTGACCCGTACCATCCAGAACTTGCAAGCCGTACAAAATAGGCGCTATAATGTAACTGCAAAACCTTTATTTCGGACACTAAAGTCCATAACAAGAATCTTATGTCTAAAGATGACAAAAAGGGTGATAGCGAGGAACCCCAAAAACCCGCTGGCGACAAAACGCCTGAAAATGACCCGTCGAAAGACGACCCGACCCTTGACGTTAAGTCTATCCAAGCCCAAAAGGAGCATTGGAGGGAGAAAGCCAAGGCCGCAGAAGCCGAGGCGAAAGAACTCCGGGAAGCTAAAGAGAAAGCTGAACGCGACAAGCTCGAAAGCGATAAAAAGTTTGAAGAGCTTTACAACTCCGAAAAGGAGAAGCGCGAACAGTTAGAAACAAAGCTGTCCGATTCCTCCAAAAAGTTCGCCTTTCTAAAAGAAGCCGCGAAACATAATATTGTCGCTCCTGATGACGCTTTTAAGCTAATCGATCACTCAAAAATGTCGCTCGACAAGGATGGGAACATCGATTCAGCAACCCTTGAAACTCTAGTAAAGGAATTTGCTGACAGCAACCCTCACTTTATACAAGCAGAAGCCAAAACCACTCCCAAAGGGGGAAGCTCGACCCCACCCGCAGGAGGCGGCGATGGTGGTGCTGGCGGGCCGAATACGTTTACACGTTCACAGCTCCGCGATAACAACTTTTATAGAGAGAACGAGGAAGCTATCTTACAAGCTGAAAAGGCTGGACTTATCACAGAAGGGTAACACTATTTCTAACCCTTATAAACGATGACCTCATATATCGATAAGGAGACGAACCTTACCCCGGAGACTATTGCTAACAAAGCACTTGATATTCTCCGCAATTCGTCAGTTCTACTCGACAAGATCGCCAAAGATAAAGATTATGTTGACGTGGACCAAATGGCCACCTTCAAAAAAGGTGATACCGTTGTCATTCCAAGCCTCGGAACTCTAACAGTTAGAGACAAGAGCGGACAAACAGATATGACAGTTGAAGAGCCAACAACTTCCGTTGTTTCTTTAAGCATCAACAAACACAAATACGTTTGTTTTGGTGTGGAAGATGTAACAGCTCTTCACTCGATGATAAATCTTGGAGAAGGTTATATTGCGGAAGGTCTACGCGGAATTGCAGAACAATTCGACGGCGACATTCTTGCTCTATATGCAACACTCACTCAAAGTGACGGAACCCCGGGAACTGATGCCGATCGCGATCTTATCGTGGACGTACGTCAAACCCTTAATGAGGCTAAAATCCCTCTAACTGATCGTTACATCTTCTGGCATCCAAAAGATGAATCCGCTCTATTGCAGGATACTGACTTTTATTCAGCTTCAAGTGTTGGTGAAGCACAAGCCGCGTCGATCAATTCAACCGGCCTAATTTCACCTCGACCGATTCTTGGATTCAAACATTTTGTTCACCAAGGTATTCTCCAAGTTGGAGCTTCCCCGGTTACAACTCACAACATCGCTTTCCACAAGACAGCGTTCGTTTGTGGATTCCGTAATCTTGGAACTTCCGGTGATGGTAAAGGAGCAAAGCAAGCTTATGTGGCCGACCCTGTTTCTGGTTTAGGTATCCGATACACCGAATCTTACGATCACGGTGCATTGGCAACTAAATACTCCCTCGACGTATTGTACGGCGTGGCAATTCTACGGAACACAGCCGCAGTCGATGTGCAAACCTAAACGTCGACACCCGATTGACTTGGATGTTTGAGCCATAAGCGCGACATCACGGCCGATCAAAAAACACGATAGACATTTTGTTCACAGCGCCCGCCCTGCTTACCCCGGGGCGGGCAACGTGATTAAAACCTCAAAACCTACATTATGGACATCAGCTTTAAAAGCGTCACGCATAAAGCGTGCAACGGTTATCCTCAATCGCGAGCCGATATTGAAGAGTCGCTCAAAAAGGTTGGGGTCAATTTGATTGAAGACTATAAAGGCCGCGACGTGGGCCTTGTTTACGGTTATCCGCACAACATCAAGTTTATTAAACGATGGGGATGTAAGAAGCTTGTCATTTTCACGATGTTCGAGTCGAGTAAAATCCCCGATGATTGGATTGCACCGCTTAAACAAGCCGATCTTATCATCGTCCCGTGTAAGTTCAATCAACAGGCCATGAAGGATGCTGGCTTTGATGCCGAGGTCGTTCCGCTTGGCTACAATCCCAAGTTTTTCAAGTATTATAAGCGCCCGGAAGGTAAGAAAGTTTATACTTTCCTGCATTATGACGCTTATGGTTATCGAAAAGGATGGGACATAACTTTCAAGGCTTTCCAAAAGGCGTTTAAACCTGATGACCCGGTAAAGCTTATATTCAAGACAGTATGGCCTAAAGGCAACATGCCACCGATGCATCAGTATCCGAATATCGAATGGGACTATCGAGAATTTCCCCGGGACCGCTTACAAATGGAAGTGATAAATAAGGCCGATTGCATGGTATTCCCGAGCAGGGGAGAAGGCTTTGGACACACCCCTCTTGAAGCTATGGCAACAGGGATTCCCGTAATGATTCCAGACGGCTCCGGGATGGGCGAGTATTTCGATCAAGGTCGTTTTATCGAGCTGACTTGGGACTGGTGCGACGCCCAATACGATCACTATAAGACAGAAGACACCGGGAAGATGATTGCTTGCGACGTTGGATACATGGCCCGAATGATGCGCGAGATTTACAATCGCCAAGATGACCCCATGTTGGACGAGTGGAATTATAAGAACGCCATGTGGGTCTCTAAAAATTGGACATATAAACAGACAGCAAATAAATTAAAATCTTTATTATGTGGGTAAAAAATCCAACAGGTAGAATTGTCGAGGTCCCGGATAGTTTTTGGGCCGAGAAAGGCTTGGAATCTCAAGGGTATGAAAAAATGGACATCCAAGTCCGGCCGGAAGTCATTGGAGCTGATGCAAGGCGCCGTTCTTACGATGTGAGCATTATCATTATGGCGTGGAATCGTTTAGAAATGACCGTCAAATGCCTCGATTCTATTTTTGAGCATACGAGTTGCGATTATGAGTTGATTCTAGTCGATAACGGCTCAAAAGACGGGACTCCGGAATATTTTAAGGAACTCGCAGAAAAGAGGCCAAATATCACGCTTGTACTCAACGAAACGAATCGCGGGGTGGCTGGAGGTCGGAATGACGGCATCAAGGCCGCTAAAGGCCGCTATTTAGCATTTTTCGACAATGATTCGACTGTAGGGCCTGATTGGGACAAAATTATGCTCGAAATCTTCTTACATAACCCAAGCGTCGGATTCGTTGGGCGTTTAGGGACTACATTTTTTGACTTCAATCAACCGGGGATGCGTTTAATGTCGCCAGAAAATGACCCGATTCAAGTCGACGTTGTTTCCGGTGGTGCAACTATGATTCGCCGCGAGGTGTTTCATGAAGTCGGATTATTAGACGAATGGGGCATGGGAGAGTTTTGGCATGAGGATAGCGAGCTTTGTTTAAGAGCGTCACTTGCCGGGTGGCATAGCTATACAGTCAAATTTCCATGGGAGCATAAATATCACAGCACTTACAAAGACGAAAAAGGGAAAGCATGGTTTGATAAGTTCCAATCGAATCTCGATTACATCAAAAAGAAAATCAATAAGAATAACACGATCACAGTCTATCGCGATTATCATGGGGATGATTGCATGGAATCGCTTTGCATATGCACGACCAACGTGGTCGCTAAATTAAGGGAAAAAGGCTGGAATGTTATCCGCAAGCCAACCAAAAAGATCGTCCCGATGGGCCTCCGGATATGCACCGGGAACGTCATGGAATATAAAGGGAAACAGCATTGGTGGGTCCATCAGGAAAATGACGTTTGTCAGAAGTCATGGCTCGAGCCTTTAAAGGAGGCCGATCTAATCAATCCGCCATCGCCGTTTTGTGGTGAGAATTTAATCAGATCAGGAGTCCCAAAGGAGAAAGTCATCGATTTAAGCCCTAACGGACTTGATAAAAATATCTATAATCCAAAGGTCGTCCCGGCCATTCAATTCGCGGATACATTCTTTTTGTTCGCTAACGGTGCAACCCAACCGCGCAAGGGAACGGATGTTTTATTGAAAGCATACTTTGAAGAGTTCACCGGGAGTGATAACATTGTGTTATTTTTCAAAGATGGGAATTATGGACACCGAAAAAATACGCAAAAAGCTTTGGCAGATTTAAGGAGTAAGCATAAGAACCCTCCAAGTGTTATTTACGAATGGAATTATTGGACGCCCGAGAAGTTGGCTAAATACTACCGCCGGGCCGCTGTCAACGGGGCGTTTGTGAATCCGCATAGATCGGAAGGCTTTGGAATGTGCATTTTGGAAGCTTTATGTTGCGGCGCTCCGGTGATCTGTACTGGTTGGGGTGGCAATATGAGCTTTTGCACTCCAGAAAATACCGAGTTGATTAAATCCAAGATGGTCCATTCGACATTCCACAATAACGATCAAGAGCCTTATTATGGGAAGGATGAGAAGCCCAAATGGGCCGAACCTGATAAAGCTCACCTTAAAAAACTCTTGAGAAAAGTCTACAATAACAACGGAAAGGGCCTCAAAAAACGTGATAAAGAGGCTCGCCGTTTAATTAAAATCTACGATTGGGAAGCCGTAGCCGAGCGCTTCCACAAATACTTCTTAAAACTCAAAAACCATGCCTAAAATCAAACCAGAATTCTATGATAAGGAATACTTTATGGGCGTCGATCACAAGGCGACTAAAGGAGGATATTTCGATTATCAGGAAGGGTCAACGCATGAGAACGATGCTCGGGACCTGATGGCCGTGTTCGATCTTAAAGACAAAAAGGTGCTAGATATTGGATGTTGTTTTGGCTATCAAGTCAAACATCTTAATTTGCTCGGCGCTGATGCTGTTGGAATCGATTGCTCCGAATACGCTGTCGATAACTCATACGATCAAAGCAGGGTGCTTTTATGTGATATTTCGGAAGGCTTATTGCCATTCCCTGATAACAGTTTCGACTTTGTTTATTCACTAGCGACCCTTGAGCATATTTATGAAGAGGCAATCCCGGGTCTTATTGATGAGATTAAGAGGATTTTAAAGCCCGGAGGGATAACAATGCACTATCCGGAAGTTGGGGACAGTAAACACGCGCAGGGCGACGCCTCACACGTTACATTGTACCCGCTGGAATGGTGGGCCGATCAGTTTGAAAGGGTATTCCCCGGAGGGAAGCTATCAGAAAAAGAGGAGCAATTTTTAAATCAAAGCGTATCCTCGAAAATATGGAAATGGAATGTTGTCGCTTATAAAAAAATTTAACCCCAAAATATGTTTGATAAAATGGGCAAGCCCCGCAAACCAGTTACAGTAACATCGGACACGTTGTTTTCGATGGTCCAGAATTGCGACCCGGTTCAAAAATACGGAGACGACTTGGCAATTAAGACGCCAATTAAGGAGTCACCTCATTATAAGTTCGCCAAGCTCGTATTGGGGCAGGAGGACTGTAAGTTTGTGGATACAGATTATTTTAAATATGGAATGGACGCTTTAAAGCTCTTGCCGGAAGGTTTTTTCGGAGCAACAGACGAGGCCGGTATTATTAAACGGTGTTTAGACTTTCAAGATTTAATCTTGGACATAATGAACAACGGGATTGAGTTTCCGGTGATGATTCACAAGCGCGACGAATCCGGGGATTGCTGTATTCGTGACGGTCATCATCGTGCCGCCGCTTTGATCGCCCTTGGCGCTGATAGCTTCCTAGTTGATGAGCATGAGGATACTTGGGATGACTTTCGTAAGATGCACAGGATTAAAAATTTCGATCACTTACTACAGCACGAGATCAATAAGGGCAAAAAAGAGAAGTATCAACCACTCCCAAAAGGATTCGGAAAGGACCTTAAACTCGGCCGCAAGTGTAAAGATCGCCTGAAAATGATGAAGAGTATTATTGAAGGGCCATCCACGATTCTCGATATTGGAGCTTGCCTTGGATACTTTACACGAGAGCTTGCCCGGGACGGTCACACGGTCCACGCCATAGATATTGACCCTCAATATGTCGACGCCATGAAACAGCTCGAATTTGACGACCCAAGCGGCGCAACGTATGAGCATGCCGATTTTATCAACCTTTCTGAAACCAAAACATATGACTATACTATCTGTCTTGCCGTTTTGCATCATTCCTTACAAACAGGGATTGATTACACGATTGAGGGTCTTAAAAAACTCGATAAAATCACGAATAAGGGAATCTTTATGGAGATCGGGACCGATGCGGAGGATTGGCTAGAGGGTAAGAATATAAACAACACGGAATTGATCGCTCTTTTTGATAAGCATACTCGATTCACCGATTGGACATACCTCGGCCGCACGCGCTGGAATACCCGCGATGTTTATTATGTTTCGTAAGGGTGATATAATATAAGCGATTTAATCCCTTATATATGCCAATCACTATTGATGCCGTTCCATCCAAATTCTCGGCGAACTCATACGCTGTTTTAACAGAGGCCGACGCCTTTTTTGAAGCTCGATATGGCGCCTCCGATTGGGATGCCGCAACAGATGACCAGAAATCCGCCGCGCTAGTTGAGGCGGCCAAGATAGTCGATTCCTTTCGTTTTAGAGGCGGTAAGTATCGTTTAAGCCCATTGCAACCATTAGAATTCCCTCGAGATTGGCAAGAGTTCAAATCTGGGACGATTGATTCAGTCAGCTTGGATGGTACTGATCGCGTTATTGTCGACGCTGATTATGCAGGGGAAGAGGACTATCCGGATGATTATTTTAATGGATGGGCCTTGGAAATGAGAACAGGCGATGCCGAATATGAGCTTTTAAGAATACAAGATTTTGCTCGCGCCACGGGGACCTTCACTTTAGACGGTGATTTTTCTGTTGCTCCGGATGCTGATGATCAATATTATATCATCGAGAAAATCCCGAATGAGATCAAATACGCAACTTATGAGATCGCAACATGGTTGCTTTCCGGTGCTGGCGATAGCTTGGGAGACCCATCTATCACGAATTATTCAATCGGAGAGTTCAGCGAAACATTCGCCGAGGGCGTTGATGCCCGTATTCCGGCCCGCGCTAAATACTATCTGAAAAAATACATCACACGATTAGGTAACATCACTTCTTAAATGTCTATACTTTCACACTTAAATCAGGCCGTCACAGTTTACAACAGAAGCTCAAAAAATGCTTATGGCGAGAACGCATACGGCTCCGGAGCATCAATCAAGGCAAGATTCCAAGAGCGATATAAAGTTATCCGGAGCGCAACTGGTGAATTTATCGAAACAGACGCGTCAGCATGGTTTCCTTATGGGACGACTATCGATAAACACGACAAGATCGCTTATCGGAGTAAGAATTGGGAAGTGGTCGCATTATACAACAGACAGGGCCGGGACGACGTTCATCATGTACAAGTGTTCTTAAAAAAGATATAATTATGGCAGGAATGGGAACTTTGAAACTTGAAATCACGGGAGTCGATGAGCTTATTAGCGCGCTTGGCAAGTTAAAAGAAGAGGCCATCGCCGAGATTCAAAGCGGCCTTGTACAAGGTGGCGACGAACTATTAAGGCTTGCAAATAAAGAGGTCCCAATAAAAGAAGGGACATTGCTTAATTCCGGGAGCGTCGATACGGCAAGGCTGACATCAGCCAATGAAGTCGACGTCGGATACAACACACCTTATGCGGCGCGGTTACATGAGCATCCCGAATACAAGTTCAAAAATGGACGCAAGGGAAGGTATCTAAAAGACCCCGTTGATCGTAATGGAGAAGTCATCGCCGAGTATATCGCGGCAAAACTTAAATCTAAATTCCAATGACACTTATAAAAGAATTTGCAGAATGGTTGGAAGACCAAAGCGTCGGAACCGTCGGGACTGATATGTTTATATCAACACTCCCGGAGGACGTCGATAATTGCATCGGTCTATATGAAACAGGCGGGCCACCGCCAAACGAATATGTGCCTATTGAACAACCAAGCGTTCAGGCTTTAGTTAGACATCAAAGCTATTCAGCAGGTCGAGCAATCGCAGAGAGTATTTTTGATGCCTGTCAGCGGCAACGCAACTTCAACTTTCCAGACGAAAATGGAGTAGCCGAGGCAGGGACTTATATAATGGTTATGCACCCGATCGGGGATGTTGGATACCTTCAAAGGGACACCAATGATCGCCATGAGTGGAGCGTAAACATACAACTTAAAACACGTTAATTTTTAACCCCTATAACAATGGCGGACGTCACAAACGTAGCAATCGGGCCTTGTAACGTGTCGATCAACGGAGTTGACGTTGGTCACACTATCGGAGGCGCGGAAGTCGCTTATTCACCATCCTTTAAGGATATAATGGTGGATAAATACGGCGACACAGTAGTCGAAAAAGCTCTAATCGGCGAGGGCTTCAAAGTCAAATTCAAAATCGCCGAATCAACAATGCTGAACTTCAAAAAAGCAATTCCTTTGGGAACGCTTGCCGGAGGTGATGCCAGACTTACTATTGGTAAGGAGGCAGGAGAGTTATTGTCAGCATCCGCTTATGAAGTGGTATTGCATCCAAACCAGAACTTACCGGCCAATCTTGCCGATGATGTAGTTCTATACAAAGCTGTTTGTGTTAGCGAAATCGTTATCCCTTACAGACACAATGAGGAGAGAGTTTTTGAAGTCGAATTCGCGGCTTTAATTGACGAAACAAAATCAGACGGAAGCTACCTTGGGTTGATCGGAGATTCAACCGCTTAATAAATGAGGAAGCCTTGGGGCCGAGTAGTGGAGTTGCTTGGCCCCAAATTTAAAACCTAAAAACCTATTTTATGTCGAATATTGTCGATCTTGACCAGATCAAAAACGCACCGGTGCTAGTAAGGCTTTCCGGTGAGGTCATGGAAGTCCGATCACCCGGGCTTGTTGAGCTTGCTGAAATGCTGGAGCATTTTAATTCTATCGATAAGGGCAATCTCGGGGCCATGAAAAAGGCCGTTGCTATCATCGAGGATTGGATTGTGGAAGAGGATAAAAAGCCTTTACTCCGGGAAATGACGATTAAACAGTTCGAAATGATGGTGCAAGCTATCGTCTCGGAAGTATCCGGGAAGGGTGACTTGCCTCAAGAGCTTACTCCGGCGCTAACGCCAGAAGCTAAAGAAGGTGCAAAAAAAAAATAAGATTGGTCAGGGTATTCGCGGCAATGAGTCGCTTTTATCCTAACTTTCCGAAACCTTGGGAGTGGCCGCTACTATCCGCGCGCCACTTCTTTTTGATGCATAACGAAATGGAACACCTTAAATCCGAGGAATGGGCTTATGATTATTTTAATTCAATCGCGCCCCATGTGAAGGACCAAAATCAGGCTTTTATGAATTTAAAAAATTCGCTTAAACGTCCCGAGGATAGTATAATAGAGGCAGAAATTGACAGGACTGGATTAGAAAACCTCAAAAAGATTTTTAACAAGTAGCTTATGGCCTTAAATGTTGGCTCAATCGTCGCTACGCTTAAAGCATCGGTTGATGATCTAAAAAGTGGGTTCGATGACGCGACCAAATCGGTCAGCAGTTTTTCGGAGAGTACCGCCGCAGATTTTAAAAAAGTCGGGACATCTTTTACCGTTGCCGGCGCCGCATTAGCTTTAATGACAAAGAGCTTTATTGATTCGGCCTCCGTACAGGAAACAGCCGAAAAGGTGTTAGAAAATGCAATGGTGAATATCGCTGGAGCGACACTAGAGCAGGTTGACGCGCTAAAAGAACTTGCCGCCGCTCAACAGGCCGTCGGAGTGATTGGCGATGAGGTAACGATGACCGGGATGGCTCAACTTGCGACTTTCCAAGTTAGCACCGGGGCCATTGGAGACTTGACCGCTACAATGCAGGACTACGCCGTGGCAATGTACGGCGCGGAAGTGAGTCAGGACCAAATGAACGCGACCGCGAATACCTTTGGGAAAATGATGAACGGTATCGATATATCAAGATTGAAGAATCAGGGAATCATCGTCGACGAAAATCAAAAAGCAATATTGGAACTTGGAACAGAGGAAGAAAAAGTTTTGGCGATTCAAGAGATCATGGCATCCAACCTAAAAACGAATAACGCTTTGATGCGCGAAACCACAGAAGGCGCATTGCAAGCCATGAGCAACTCATTCGGAGACCTTAAAGAGACGCTCGGGGAAGCTTTGTTGCCCGCTGTTGCCGCTGTTGCGGAGAAGCTTGCGACATTTATGACCGATATGAACACAAATCATCCAGACTTACTCAAATTCGTTGGAATTGGAATTGCCCTTGCTGGCGTTTTCCTTACCATACTCGGCCCGATTCTTTTATTGATTGGGATGTTGCCGATGCTGATTGCAGGGTTTACGTCGCTCGGAGTGGTCATTGCGGCTATTTTTAGCCCCGTGACGCTCATTGTCCTCGGGATTGGTCTATTGATAGCCGCGATCGTTTATATGGTCGTTAAATGGGACGAGGTGGTCGCTTATTTGAGCGCCTTATGGGAGGGACTATCAGCCACCGCCACCGGGGTATTCGATTCAATAGCCACTTATTTTTCCGACTTATGGACATCAGTAAGTGAAACCTTACAAGTCGCATGGGATGGAATAATACTGGTTTTAAGTACGATTTTAACAACACTTTACACAATTATATCAACAGCCCTTTATTTAGTCCTCGGATTATTCCTGACTATTCTCACAATGCTCGGCGTTGATTGGGAGGGAGCTTGGAATGACATGCTAGATGTTTTAAGAATTGTTTGGGAAGCAGTATCAGAATTTTTGGTAGTAGCCTTTGAGTTGTTTCTCGAGGTTTGGACAGGGTTTACCACTTTCGTTTCTGAACTTTGGACATCAACTTGGACAGGCATAAGCGCATTTTTCGGGACTATATGGGAAGGATTACAACTTGCCTTTGAAGTCGCCGCGACATGGCTTTCCGAGCTTTGGAGTAGCATGTCGGATTCATTATCGGCCGGATGGTCGAATATGTGGAATGGTATGTCGGATGTTGTTACGGGAATATGGGAAGGGATTAAAATTAAGGTTAAAGAGGGAATCAATTATGTCATAAATCTGATAAATAGCTTTATTACGAAAGCGAACTCGATCGCATCGACCGTTCCGGGTATGCCTACAATATCGACAATCCCTTTACTTGCGGAAGGTGGTATCATCACCGGAAGTGGAGCGGCTATCGTTGGAGAGGCCGGCCCGGAGCTTTTACAGCTTCCAACAGGCGCATCGGTAACACCTTTGGATAAAACTGGAGGCGGTATCACCTTAAACTTTGGACGCGATTCAGTAAGAAGCAATGAGGACATTCAATACATCAAAAATGCCGTTATGGAGGGCCTCGCAAGAGGACAAGAACTTGCCCGCTTTGGTATTTCTAACGCTTAAAATATGTCAGGAACAGCAATATCATTCAATTCCTACAGCTTGCAATCGTCAAGTTATAGGACCGAAAAAATCAGCCACTTATCACCGCCAGATCGCGAACTTGATATTTATAAAAGAGCGCGCGAACATGGTCAAATCATCGTATCAGATTGGAGAAGCGCCCGGCGTATTCAAGTAACCGGTCACGTCATCGGGGCAAGTGCCGCAGACTTCAAATCCAAGGTCGATGATATGCTCGAGAACTTATCGGGCATCGAAAAGAACCTCGACATCGAATACGGAGGAGGGACAAGGCGTTATATCGCCACACTAGAAAAGGCAGACGTCCCGAGAAGCGGTTATCATAACAGTTTCGTCCCGTTTTCGCTCACGTTTATATGTGTTGACCCCTTTGGATACGCGACATCAACGACAACAGATAACGAGGCCGCCATTGTAGCCACGCCGCATGTTTACAGCGTCGACTTTACAGGTTCCGGGCCACCGCTTCCAGTTATATCAATCACGATCAATTCCGGGACTAGCGTCACAATGATTCGCTTTAAAAATAACACCTTGGATGATGAGATTATTGTCGGGACGTCATTTTTAACAAGCGACGTTTTAGAGATCGATTGTGAGAATAAGACCGTCGAATTAAATGGGACCGAATTGGATTATACTGGTATCTTTCCGGCCTTCCAAGCCGGCTCAAACAGCCTCACTTTAGAGGTCACGGCGTCAGCTTTTAACATCGACGTCGACATCGAATACACACCAACCTACTTATAAATGGCCAAGAACAAACGCTACCTTTACAAGATTTATGACAGCGCCGGGAACTATTTAAAGACCCTCGACAATGTGGTCACGCTCCCGGAGTTTACCAAAACGATCAATTCAGGTTTGGGAGAGTTAAAGCTCACACTTGCCGAGAAGATCAACGAATTTGATGAGCTTGGGTCGATCTTGTTCAATAACATCTTAAAAGTACAATGTTTTGATGAGGACCCGGATGTTATCTTGCTCCACAGTTGCGATGCTGTTTCAGTAAATGGGACGTGGGGGGTTCGTGATGATGGCGATAACATTGCAACTGATGACCAGATAGTATCTCGCGGCGCCGGGTCACTTAAATTCGACATCGACGTCACAAAAAGCGGTGTTGATTATGCGGCGATATATGTTGAAGACATGGCTCCGATCGATTTAAGCGATTATGAGGGGACTGGAAAGATTAAGCTCCGAATTTATTTTCCAATAACAGATTTTACCAATTTCACAGCTTTAGATTTAAGATGGGGCGATAATGGAATCGCCGATTGCTGGTATAAACGAGTAACGACTAACGCTTCCGGGAACCCCTTTCAGTTCGGTTGGAATACGATTGAATTTGACTGGGCCACAGCAACGATCGGTTCTGGTTCGCCTGATTCGAGCGCTATTGATTCGATCGCTTTATATCCTGCTTATACTGGCGCGCAAGTAGACATCACCGGAATCCGCCTTGATTGGATAGACTACGAGGCCGACTCATGCAAAAAAGGCGTTCAGATTTACTCCGGGAAGCTCACCAGATACAGCCCGGTCTTACAAGGCTCAAAGGAATATGTCGACGTTCACTTCTTATCGAATATGATGGAATTATCCGAGTATGTTTTGGAGGATGCCGATGGCAATACCACTTTCACACGCTCCACAGAAGACCCGGAGAGCATGTTGCAATATGTTTTAGACCGATTCACAGCCGAGGGCGGGACGGTGGACTATACGGCAACGTCAACTTATCCGGTGGGCGATACGGAAACTTATGAATTTTCAAATCAAACTTATTTTGAAGCGATCGAGGTTATTGCCGAAATGTGTCCGACGCGCTGGTTTTGGAATGTCGATGCTGATGACGTTGTACATCTAGCGCCGAAAGGCAAGGGCGCAGATCATACGTTTAAACTCGGGGAGGATATAATCGAGTTCAGCGCCGAGAAAAACATCGAGGACGTTATCAATATGATTTACTTCACAGGGGGAGCGCAAACTTTAGACGATCAAACGAATGAGACGGTGAATAATACGGTGAATATTGGGGACGCGGCCGGATACGTTGTTCGATGCCAACAGTTCACGCCGACAGTCAATTCCATATCGGGCATCACTTTCCAAATCGATTCGATCGTTGGGACATACGCCGGGATTTTAAGTTTTAGCATCCAAGCCGACAATGGCGCTGACGCTCCAGACGGGACCAAATTGGTTGAGTACATGATGGCGGCCGATGATGTGAATGGCGCGGATTTAAATACCGATATTTTGATTGATCTGGCGGCTGATTTAACTGACATCGCAGACGGGAAGAAGTATTGGCTAGTCATGGAAAGCTCGACAACAGACGGCTCAAATTATGTGAAGCTCAATAGTGATTCCGCCGCTGGATATGCCGGGGGCGTGCTAAAATACGGAGCTGATATTGGCTCGCTTTCCTTATCATCGCATGACCTATATTTTAAAACTCATTATGAAGAATCTCTTTATAAGAAGTATACCCGCACAAGTTCAGTCACAAATTACGGCCGGAAAGCTATTATTGAGGCTGATGAGCGCATCACCGACCCGGACACAATGGAGGCACTTGCTCAACGCAAGCTCGATGATAATGAAAACCCGGAGATCAGGATGACGATGAAGATAATCGACAACAATCAAAGCGAATTCGGATATGATATTGAAAGCATCCAACCGGGACAAATGATTTACGTTCGCAATCTGGTTGATACTGGATTCTCAAAATGGGACCTTGGATATTGGGACGAAATGTATTGGGACAGCTCACCTTCAAACATTCAAGAGCGCCTCATGCAAATCGTTTCAGTAACTTATCACCCTGATTATGCTATAATAACCGTGAGCAGTCGCGCGCCAAGAGTGGCGGAGACTATCGAACAAATTGACCGGGATGTGAAGGCATCAAAAATGCTTGGCAATCCAAAATCCCCTGATTCTGTAACCTTATAATATGTCGATTGATGTAACTTATACCTTTGTGGCCATGACAATCGCCAGAGCCTCGGAGGTCAATCAAAACTTCACAGATTTACGAGATTCCATTCGTGGAGCGCACCATCAAGACGCCGATGGGACTAAACTGGTGAACGCTGATCTTGATGGCGCCGCCGCGGTTGCTTATTCAAAACTAGCCTTATCCGATTCCATCGTAAACGCGGACATCAACACGTCAGCCGCTATCGCTTGGAGCAAGATAAACAAATCCGGGTCAGTCCTAAATGACGTTGGCGATGTGGTTATCACCGGCGCGGCAACGCAAGACATTTTACACCGGAACGGCTCGAGCCAATGGGTCAATCTAGCAAAAGGCTCCAATGGTGATGTTTTAAGTATGGTTGCGGGGCTTCTTACATGGCAAGCGCCATCGTTCGCGCATAATGACGCATCCGGGTTACAAGGCGGAACAGCCGCACAGTATTATCATCTTACAAGCGCACAGCATACGAACGTAACGTCAACGCTATTGGGCGGGACATCAACGATCGCAGACACCTTACATCGCCATAGCTTGCTTAATGATGCGGAGGTTGTGGCTACAGATGATATTTTAGCGTCCGCAGATACGGAGAGATCTAACACAGTTGCGGACACGAGCTGGTCTTTAGTAAAAGAAATAACCGTCGGCTTGCCGGGTCAATATAGGTTTACTTGGGAAATGAAAAGTTCCGGTGGTTGGGCAACTGTAAATAGCAGAGTTTACAGGAATGGGAGTCCAGTGGGGACAACAAAATCAACAACAAGTACAAGTTATGTGGCTCAAACTGACGATGTTAGTGGTTGGAGTACCGGAGACTCAGCGCAACTTTATATTCAGGATTCGGATACACATGAGAATACTTTCATTCAACTTTTTAAGGTCAAGGCTGCATTCGTTCCAAGTACGGCAGTTGTAACAGATTAAAATTAAAAACATTATGCTTAAAACAGATCAAGTCGCATTGCTAGAAAAGCTGGAGGGATTAGATCGTTTATTGAAGGCGAAATTTGCTCGGATTGATGATAAGATTGATATGTTCATCGAGCATAATAAGGAAGACCATCAGGCTGTAAAAGATCGGCTGGTGCAATTAAACGGCCAAACCGCTAAAAACACGGAGTTCCGGAATAGAGCTGTTGGAGTTTATCTTGGTTTAAGTGGAGCGGTTGGAGCCGTAATGATGGTCGCCGGACTACTGATAAATACTTATCTATGATTAAGGGAATTTTTGTACATCATACGGCCGTTTCGTGGCAAAAGAATCCGCGGCAATGGCCCGCAACAGACGCTTATCATGCCGAGAAGGGATGGGGCGGTGGTGGCTATAACATGGAGATCGCCGCAGACGGTGAGGTTCACACTTTCCGGAAGGACGGTCAATCCACAGCCGCGCAATATGTGGTTGATTCCTCAAAGCCGTTTTGGAGGACAAACTTAAACGATGGGAACTTCTTATCGATTGCCCTTGATGGGAATTTTGACGTTGAGGAGCCAACAGACGAACAAGTCATGTCATTATGGGACCTGCTATATGCAAAAATGGAGAAGTATGGACTTTCAAGAGATCAGATTTACACTCATTCGCTTGTTTCTTATAAGACTTGCCCCGGGAAGTTGATCGGCCCGGATGTTTATGGTTATCTTGAAGTGCGCCACGCCGAGATTTGGGCGCGAAAGCATGGTATAATTACAACGTCAAAAAAACCTTATGAGCCTATACTTTGGGGACCGTTTCTGGTTGTGCTATACAGGGCGACCAAAAAAATCCTCGAGTGGGCCAGAAAATAATATGTTTAAAAAACGCAACTTAAAACTAGAAGCATACGCGCAAGTCTTTTTGAAGCTAAAGAGAGCCGGGAAGCGTATTTATAAGCGCGATATAATGAGAGAGGTTTATGGGGTTTATGCTCCGAAATTCGACGCAAAGCAGGGCGATAAGACTGTTCCGATGTGTTACGGCAAGATGCGGCCGATATGGACTCGGCTTTTTACGGAAGCCATTGTCGCGCATAAGCTGACTCAACTCCGGAGCGATACGCCATTCCCGTTTGAGGTTTGGGCAATCGTTTATGGAGGGTATACTTATACAGAAGTGTTTTATTATGATTATTCACTAACAATTCCAAAATGGAAAAAGAGACTCGGTATGTCGTAAAAGACGATCGTGGGAAGGTGGTTGGGATTGTTTTTTATGACCCCATCGCCGGCCTCGAGACGTACAAAAAAGCTCTTGTTCGCGTTGAAAAGGAAAGGGACGCGGCAATCGAGCGATGCAAACGAATACAACGCGAGAACTCTAAAATCAAAGCCGAAAATTTCGACCTTGTATCAGCGCATGAGGCACGGAAGTTAGTTATTTTGCACCCGAGCAAGCCAGTCCACAGCCTTATCCAAGGCGTGAAATCTTATTTTAAAATCCGTAACCTCCTTAAAAAATGACACCAGAAGCATTATTGATAGCGGCTCCAATGGTTATTGTGGCGACAGCGTTCGTCAACGGCCTTGCAATAGTCGCCAAAAAATTCGGAATTGCCCCAAAACATGCCCTTTTAAGCGGCGTGATCGTGTTGGGGGTGGCATATACCGCATTTGACCAGTTCCTCCCCGCAGAAGTAAAGCAAAGCGCCATTTCTTTCGCATTAGACTCGATGGCCGTGGCTGTTTTGATTTATGAATACCTTTTAAAGACAACCGCCAAGAAATAGGTCGAGCATAAGAAAGGCCGCTCAAGTGAGGTTCCCTGTTCGCAGGTTTGATCTTGAGCGGCTTTTTTGTTTATTCAAACATTATATCAAGAGAGTCAAGGGTAAAGTTAGGGATAAAGTATTGCATAAAGTTCGGGGAGGATATACAATAGGGTCAATTTAACCCTCCTTTTTATGTTCAGATACTATTCCGACAACTTCCAACCCTCTTACCGGAAGAAGTCTAACCTCAAAGCAATATTGGCTTTGTTCCTATTGGCCGCGATGCTCGGCGCCGTGATCGGTTGGAACCTCGACTTGCGAGTAGAAAATTATCAACTTAAACAAGCCTGTCATGAACTGTCCACAATGTAACTCGGAACTTTATATCGATGACGTATGTGTCATCCCGGCCGGAATCGATGGCGGTTATGTCCGCGATGAGATTTATGAGAAGATGGAAATATGCGAAAATTGCGATTACATAAATCCAATAACCCTTTAAACATGACGAAAAAACCTAAATTCCAAAACTATCTTTACATCATCAAGTTCCGCCCGGCGAATAATATGGAAGAGAATTATTTGGCCAATGATATTGAACGCGAGCTTTATAAGCTCCAGAGATTGTCAGAAACAGACCCGGACAATACTTTCACAATTCACAAGGAACTAACCCCATCAGAAGATGAAACCTAAAGAACGCATCCCATACGACAAGAACGTCTGCCCTAAAAGAAAAGAGTGTGACTACGTTGGTTGCACTCTAGGAGAAGTAGTGGGTGAAAAGAAGATCTACGAGTGCTGTGCTTTGTACCATCGTTTAATTAAATCTTTAACAAAGTAAAATATGTCAGCAGAAACTTCATCAAAAAAACGTATATGCTCAATAAAATGTCACAAATGTGGGCATAAATATTCAAATCTTTATAATAATGGATTATATCATTGTGGCTCATGTCTGGAGGGTGGCATGATTATAGCTTATGACCCAATGGAAAAGAAATTTCTTTATGCAAATTTGTTTAAAGATAAGGAGCTTTTAAAAAAAATTGATAATTCGTACATTCATGGAGCAATTTGGATGTATGAAAAATTAAAAGGGAATTAAACAAGTAAGCCCCATCGTTTAATTCGTAACCTAAAAAAAAGATGAGAGATATAGCTTTATCAATATTGTCAGTCGGTTTATGTTTTTATGTAGCTTGGCGAGTAAAGGAGGACATTAAAATTACAGAATCTGATAGCTTTGATTATATTGCCAGTCTAATAGCCTTGATAGCGGCGATTTTGGTTTTAATTCCTTAACCCCCTAAACAATGAGTAAGACTGCTAACTGGAGAGAAGAATTTGATGAGTTGTACGGCTCCTTTAAGCTCTGCGCAGAAGTAAACGCAAAAGATAGGGAGCGCTTAATCAGCTTCATAGAATCCCTCCTAAAGAAGGAGAGGAAGAAGGCGTGGAAAGACGGTTGTCAAACTGGCGCTACTGACATGTTAAATTTCACTAAAAAGAAAATTGAGTCAGGCGAGTCAGGCAAATGTGATTGTTGTGGAAAGCTGAGGCCAATAAAAATGCACAATACTTGTGAAGATTGTTTATAGTTCCTTTGATTCCTTTATTAACTAACCAAACTAACAATGAGTAAGACTGCTTTGTATCATCGTTTAATTCGTAATATTAAAAAAACCTAAACATGCCGAGAAAAAACCTTGTACGCCTACCCCTGACATTTAAACAGCTCCAGACGCTTTCCTTTATATCGGAATCGTTAAACGAGAACGGCTACCCCCCCAACCTTCCGGAGATCGCGGCGAACTTTGGCATCCGCAAAACGGCCGCTTGGGAGCGTGTACAAACTCTTGCGCGGAAGGGGTATATTATTATAAATAAGGAGAAGCACCGCGGAATCCGCGTCCTTTTTTAGAGGCAAAAAAGCCTTTACTTTAGACCGAACTTTGATTATAATTATTTTGTCATCATTCTTTAACCCACTAAATATGAATGACACTAAAATCCCTCCAAAGGAGGTTAAGCCAAAGCCCGAGATTGTCGAGGGCGCGCTTTTAAGCATTTCTGTTGATGCTTTGAAGCAAAACGTCGCGCGTGAAGCCGAGATGCGTGATGTTCTCCGAAAGTACGTCGCAACATCCTTTCAACTTGACGTTGATTACGGCGGGATTGAGATGACGAATAAAAGCGGCGCCAAATTTAAAAGCAAGCCTTCCTTGCTTAAACCCGGAGCCGAAAAGCTCTTGTCATTGTTTCAGTTACGCGCGCAATACGTTCGCGATGATGAGACTTGGACTATGGCCGGGGAGATCGGCGGCTTATTCTGTTATGAAGCTCACATCTTAAACCAAAACGGCCAGATCGTCGGGTTTGGTAAAGGCGCGTGCAACGTAAAGGAGAAGTTTGGGAATGAGAACAACGCCATCAAGATCGCTAAAAAGCGCGCTTTGGTTGATGCTGTTTTGAGCGCTCTTGGACTTTCCGATATGTTTACGCAAGACATGGAAGGCTTAAAGGCCGAAAGCAATCAGCTCCCGGCTGTCAAAAAGAATAATTCCCAAAAGGCGGAAGCTCTTGTCAAACTGATTGAAGGCGTCAAATCTCTTGAGCAATATGAGCAGATCAAACCAAACTTGATCGCTCAAACCCAAGCTCTTCCGGCAACTTTCCAACAAAAAGTCCTAGCCGCCGCAACAGCCAAAAAGCAATCTTTAACTCCACAAAAAAATGATAACTAAACTTATAGAATCATCCAGAAAATCCGGTGATTGGTCCAAGCTTTCAAAATACTTTGAAGACAATCAGGAGCTTCCCTACGCCGAAAAGAACGCGAGCTTTATTACAGCCTCCAAGATTAAAGAGTTCGCAAGATGCCCGTTTTGCTACTGTAAACGATACGTTGATCTTGCCCCTTGCCCGGGTGATGATTCCTTTGATAAGGATTATTTTGTCATCGGCCGCGCGTTTGATGATCTTGTCACTCTTGGTTATAAGGGATTCGATGACAAGTATGAGGTTGTCGCCCGGAGAGCAAAAGAGGCCGAGAAAGTTCAACTTACTGAACGTATGGGCCGCTTAATCGCTCAAATGGCCACGGAGTTCAACGCAAACGAAATGTTCGCCAAGGAGCCGATCAAAAAGGTGTTGTTTATGCCTTTCCCGTTCAATACGGAGATCGTAAAGGTTGAACTTGATGATTTTGATTCCACGAATAAGGTTATCCGGGACGTCAAAACCTGCGCGAATATCAAACTTATCAACCCGATTGATTACATCATTCAGGCGAGCTTGTATCAACTGGTTGTCGAATATCATATGGGAGAAACATACGATGTTGAGTATGAGTTTGTCGATAAGAACGATCATTTTTCTCGATCGCAAAAAGTTATATTCTCAAACGAAACATTGCACCGGGAACGCGATCGAATCTTCCAGATCATCCAAGAC
>Ga0210003_1000752_pt1 | contig 29460 bp, 55 predicted proteins | sample LantaG_FD_182804 | JGI IMG/M metagenome (GOLD analysis project Ga0210003, IMG submission 182804) | Deep subsurface microbial communities from Baltic Sea to uncover new lineages of life (NeLLi) - Landsort_02402 metaG (SPAdes) (version 2) | ecosystem: Environmental > Aquatic > Marine > Oceanic >... | reverse complement strand
AAGAACTGTCAATTGTGCTCCAAGCCTTCCTTAGAGGAGCGGCTTGATGATATCGAATCGCGCATTGAGGACACTGAAAAAAGAATTACGAAGCTAGAGATGGAGCGCTGAACGATGGATGACGATACTAGAAAAAGAAAACAAATCTTAAATGATTTGAAGAATGCCCCTGTAGATGAACTAAGAAAGATTGCTATAAGCGCAGGGATTTATAATGCTGATGGAACCCTAACCGATTTCTATAAACCCGCTCCGAAGAAAGCCAAGAAACCAGAGCCGGGACATAACTTTGAAGTTTCTCTTAAAAGAACTCAAGAAGGCTTTTGTAGCTTTGTAATCCACGCAAGAAATGAGGACCAAGTTCTAGTCTATTTGAACGAAATAACTGAATCTCTAGAACTAGAAGATCTTACCGGAGAAATTGGGTGGGATGTGGAAAGAGGCGGGCAGATAAAAGTTGAGTCTATCGCCAAACTTCCCTCTAATCGAGTCCCATATATAGATTTACTCTCCGAAGAAAAGAAATAAAATTGTTAGGGAGATTTCCTATAGGTAAAAATGACTCCAATAGAATTAGATTTGGTCACACAGCTTGTCACTAATCCATTGTGGAGACTTGAAAGCGGCATTCGTTTAGTTAGTCCGTCTCCTGGCTGGTCTGGTTGGTACCATATACATGACCAAAGGGAGCCCGAAGTATCTCCCCCTATCGCAGTACCTGACCTATGTGATGCTGGAACCCGTGGAGTTCTTTTGGAAACTCTACGAAAGTATATTCCTCATGCGTTTTGTCATCCAGGAGCCTCAGAAGGGAAAGCGATAACTTCTTGGACTTGTTTTAGGTGGTTTGACCAGGACATCCTTGGCTGCGATCTAGCTGATGGTGCCACGGAAGGAGAGGCTATAGTAAGGGCTCTTCTGAGATGCTTTAAACAGGAGCAGAAATGACCAAAAATATTTATACCAGAACAGAACTAGCCAAAATCAAGAAAAAGATTAAAGCTCGTCTTAAAGAAACGGAGGTAGAGTCTGTTTGTTGGGAGGCTTCATGTGGAGATGTTGTAGAAATACATCCTTACCTGAAAGATGATGAGTGGAAGTTTATTTTAGAAAACCGCTTCTCTCCCAACTTGTTTGAAAAGAAGCTCGAAGAAGCCAAGACAAACGGCGAGAAAAATATTATAATTCAACAGTTTAGGAAAAGAATCACACTCAGATGGCTGGCTGAAGACGAGGGAGTTGACTCATGATTAAGTTTCCCCACATAGACCAATTTTATCAGGTGGCTCGGTACGTTAAAAATACCAACGAAAACCCCGACATCCCTGAACAATATAAAATTACCTCCCCTGTTGAATTCCTGGGGACACTAAAGCTTCACGGCTCTAATGCAGGAGTGACCCTTGAGGGAGAGTCCTTTATTCCCCAATCCCGAACTCAAGAGATTACACCTGAAGAGGATAACCACGGCTTCGCTAAATTTGCGTGGGAGAATTGTCAGGTCATTCAAAACATTTACGAAGATATCTGTTTTGCTTTTGACCTTCCTCCAACAGTTCAAATGACTATCTTCGGGGAATGGATAGGGAAGGGGATTAACAAAGGGTGTGCTATCCATCAGCTTCCCGAAAAAGAGTGGGTAATATTCGGAGCCAAAATTAAGGAATATGAAGATGTAAAAGGTGGTTTTTTAGATCTTCGAAATATTCTAATATCTGGAGCAGCAGCCAAAGCAAATATTTACGATATTTTTGATTGCCAGAAGTTTTGGAAGCTCAAAGTTGATTTCTCTTTGCCCGAAGCGATGTCTTTAGCTGTAGAGTATGCCCTTCAAAAAACCCTGGAAGTAGAAGCCGAATGTCCTTGGGGAAAGATGAAGGGTATAAAAGGAATCGGGGAAGGGATTGTGTGGGTTCCGATTGGGGATCATTGGGGAAATACCAATCTTTTCTGGAAGAGTAAGGGAGAAAAACATTCCGTTACTAAGAAGAAAACTCTCAAACCCATGCTTGCTCCTGAAGTTCTAAGAGCGATTTCTGATTTCATAGATTTCGCCGTAACAGAAAACAGACTGACTCAAGGATTAGAAGCAATACAGGAACAGGGCCACTCTTTAGAAATGAAATCTATGGGTCACTACCTAAAATGGATCAATCAAGATATCCAAAGAGAGTGCGCCTTGGAGATAGAAGATAATAAGCTGGACTGGAAGAAAGTTAACCAAGCTGTTTCAGAAAAGGCAAGAAAGTTTTTTTGTGCTAAGGTAAGGGAAATATAAATGGCAAACAAATTAAGAACATCAAAGGCGCTAGAAAAAGCACTTCTCAAATTAGAAGATGAGTGGAAAAAATTTGAAGATCTGGGTGATTGGTACAACCTCCTATTTGACAGTCCCTATTTCGTTTTTCAGACTGACCTCCTTATTGCTGACTATAGCATTAAGCATTTCTTGAAGAGCCTTGAGAAAAATAAAGACGACTTCTATCTCGTAAAGCCGTGGGATGGAGAGGGGGAGTTCTTGTTTAAGGGAGAGCTTAAAAAGATACTTCTGTCCATCAAAGAAATACACCCTTCAAAAGAAATGATGTTAGAAGACCTTATGGCTAAAAAGAATAACTGCGAATATCAGCTTCGGAATATAGAAAAAGCTATAAGCAAGATTTATGACGAGGAATAAAGTGACTGGGGAAGAAAAGCACTCCAAAGAAGAAAAAGCTCACGATTTTTCTTGCATAATCAATCCCTATGATGACCTTCCTCCGCTTGGAATAGAAGTGGTTTCATCTTGGGAAAAGCCATATAAAGATCAGCTACCATTCTTGGTAATTGGAATAAATCCGTACAGACATTCCATCAAGAATTTTAAATTTCCTCCTGATTTTAAATTCATTGACCATCAAACCTCTGGAGTTGCCTGCCATCATCCGGGTCTCATTGGAAAGATTTTGCCCATCACCCTAGAGACCAAAGAAAAAATGCGGAAGCTTCATAAGATGTGGTATGGAAGTAACTGCGGCTCTTGGGGAGTTACGCTTTCTGAACTCAAACGCTATCAAGCAGACTTAAAAAGAATTCTAAATGTAGATTGTGATAAAGACTACGGTAATTTAGAAGAAGCGTATTACCCAATTGATACTGAATTTGCTCAAGATTTAACTATAATAGACGATTTGCCGGATTTCGAAAGTTGGCTAACCTGGGATGGACCGGATAACAGTTGGTTTAAAAATTTAGGCTATTATCGTAGATGGAGCCTGATGATCTATGCGGAAAATAGCGATTAAAGAAATGAAAACTATTTTTTTAGTTACGACCCTCTATAAAGATGTCCGCCGCCCCTCTCGATGCGTCGGCTGGTTTGAAACATTGGCCGAAGCTGAAGAACATATAGAAAATAATCGAGGAGATTTGGCTGAGACATTCCCCGATCTTCCTCCAGCCAAAACGAATGAGGAATACAAGTCCGGACCCTCTTGTGATTATGCTGTGGTGGAAGAGGTTGGTCCTGGTTTATATCGGGAGAGCAAGGTTATATCTTGGTGGCGATTTGTTCCCGAACCATCTGGAACAAGCCGAGGACAGAGGTATAAATGCCCACCAGAATATAAAAATGTGGTAGCCTTGGGAATTGGGTAAAATTGCTATGGACATTAAAGAAAGCGAAGAGATTTCTCATTTAAAAGCCGAATTAGAAAAAGAGAGTCTTGAAAAAAGGTCCTGGAAAAAAGAGTGCCATAAGCTTTTGAAGCGCCCGGATATTTCTTTGTTAGATCGATTAGAAAACCAAAAGAAAAGCATTCGAGTTTTAAACAAGAGTCTTACAGATAATAGCCTTTTTTTAGATTGTGTAACTCAAGCTCTATTATCTTTTGATTTATGTGACAAAAAAGAAGCTGAAAGGGTAACATCTTTTATTGGCAACAAAATAAAAGTTGTAGTTGAAGAAAGGATGCACAAAACTAAACCTACACTTTAGTTTTGTGTAGTCTAGTTCGCTCTATTTGATGCGTGGTGTATAATGTTCCCTTTTGCATTTCTAATAATGTGTGTTATCCTTCTGATAGCATCTCTTGGACCATATGAGGAAGACCCATATCGCTAAAATTTCTATTGGAGCGGAAGTTTCTTACACTTCGGCTTCTGGGAAAACCTATCTCGCAGTTGTTACAGGCATTCCGGAAAATCCCTGGCATCAAGACTCATCACTCCCTACTGTATCGTTGGAGTTTCGAGATGAGCGCGGAAAGCTAATACGTAAAACGCGCGTGTTACCGATGGAGGGATCTCTCTTTCGGAAACAAACCTGGAAACCATTGTTCGAAAAAGAAAGAGAAATCTAAATGCATCCAGCTATTATTGTACTTATCGGAACCACCGCCATTTGTTTTAGTGCTATGCTGATTATAGGTTTGGCTGATGGATCGTTCCGTTTATTGGAATGGGCAAAAACGAAAAGCAGAACAACCCTTCTTCTAACAAGAGTGGGCTTAGGGACTTTAGCTTTTGCTCTTGTTTACGGATTTTGTTTTTCTCAATATTGGGGCTACACAGCTAGACAAGAAAGAATAGAAAACAACTGCTGCCCTGAAAAGACAGTAGAAGAGAACCTGTAAGGACTACTTACACGTTGGATACCAAGTATGGGAGCTTATTATCCAGGGGTTGAAAATACATTGCCCGATGCATTAGGCGATGATTGTGCTCATGATAGCGCTGTTAAAAAAGCTATTGAGAGCATGAGTGATTATCCGAAATATCCTGGGCGTCCTTTAAAAATTGTGGGTGGACCCGGACTTAAAAATCCTAGAGGCTATTATCATTGGCCTTCTAGAACTGTTTTTATCAGAGAGTTTAGGTGGTTTAGTTACACGGAGAAAATTTGATAGATTATGTCTAATTCTCCTCTAACGCGAAGAGCGTTCCGTGATCTTCTTCAACGCAGGATTGATCGAGCTTGGAGTATGATTATCTTTATGGCATTTCTAATCCCTGTAGTGGTGTATTTGCTAGAGTAAGGAGGTCTAAATTATGGCTATCCAAGCTTACGAGTGCGTAAAATTGTGCATGTCCTTTTTTTTGGACAAGGATTGATACAATGGGAACCAACTTCTACTGGAAAACTGATTACGAGCCCCCACCTGCTCAGACAATTCTTTTACCCACAGGAGAAGAATACGTGATAGAACCTATTCGGGTCGATCACATGAACCCTATTATTCATATAGGGAAGCGTTCAGCGGCCGGTCTCTATTGCTGGGATTGCAAAACTTCCCTGATCAAAACAGGACGAGTCCATTACGATTCTACCTGGCACGAAGCCTGTCCTCTCTGCAAAAAGGTTCCAGATAAAGAGAAGCTTGAAGAATCTACAATGGGGCAAGAGCTTGGGTTCGGAAAACAAATAACTAAACCGTCTGGAGTTCGGTCTTGTTGCTCTTTTAGTTGGGCTCAAGAACCAGAAACGGTGAGGAAGATCTGTAGAGAAAACATGGAAAAAGATATCATAGAAAATGAATATCTTGACTATTATACTGGACGACTTTTTTTAGAACAAATAGATGAGCTTTGTCCTATTCAATCTACTGCCTCTGTTGGAAGGTACTTCGGTTGAACGCAGAGGTAATAAATATAAGGGGATGCCGTCAGGAACACGAATTTAAGGCTGTTCGACGCCCTTTCTATAGGTGCCACATTGGAACCCTTTTGAAGTGTCAGAAGTGCGGAGTAATGCGTGAAATTAAAAGCTAACCGATGTTCCATTTATCCCAGATCCAAATTGGGATTGGGAGATTCGAGAGTGGAGATGAGCCCAGACGTGGAAAAAACTCAACGAAACCGGAGAGACTAATGAATCTGACCAAACGCGACGAAGCCCGAGAGAACATCGAGGCTCTCTTTAAACACGTCGCCCACCGGTATCACGACGACCTTCGCCATCTGCTGGACTGTGCTGACGCGGCCTACAAGCTGTCTCCGTTCAAAGAGGGTGACCGGGTGAGGCTAGTTAAGACGCCGCACATATCACCCTACGAACGCCACGGATGGATGGGAGCTAAGCACTACTTGGTTAAGGGATCGCGGGCCGTCGTTCGGGAAGTGAGCATCTACAGTGGTTCGTATTCGTATGCGGTCAGTTTTCCTGACGAGTCTTGGATCTCCCGGCTAGTGGCAGAGAACGGAAAGCTGCATCACCAGCCCCAGACTCGCAACTATGCATTCAAAGGGGATTGGCTAGAGCCTTGGGAGGGGGAGTGGCCGTCCGATCCCGAGTGGTGCGACTGCGACTCGTGTCAGCATTCCAAGAAAAGGTACGAGCGAGAATGACAACGATTATTCGTGGGGACAGAGAACTTAAAAAGATGCCTAATTGGACTGATGATTCCGGAAATTGCCACTTCAAGGTGGGTGAAGTCCCTTGTTACCGTCGTCGTCATCAAAGACCAGGCTAGCAAAGCCTCTAAAGAAAGTAAATTTTAAAATTTACGGTCACGATTTTGAGGGAGACAGCTAACCATTTTTGAAGCATCTCATAGTGAACCATCTTAAAAAATATTCTACTATCTATTGCCGTAATTCTATAGGGGCTATTTCCTCACCGCCGAAATGCCCCCGTCCATTGCAAAAGGGTGACCGGGTAGCCATTATAGCGCCGGCTTCTCCAGTTGATTCCGCTGCATTAAAAATTGGATTAAAAGTTATTCAAGACATGGGGCTTCAACCTGTGCTGGGCAAGAATATAACTCATCTTAAAACTGACAATTTGTTGGCTGCTCCACTTAAGGATCGTGTCGAAGAATTAATTTGGGCCTTTTCTGACTCATCTATCGCAGGAATTATTGTTGCTACAGGTGGTTTCGGATGTGCTCAATTACTGCCTCATCTACCTTATGATTTGATTAGATCAAATTGCAAAGTTTTTCTGGGCTTTAGTGATGTGACTGCTCTTAATTGTGCTCTATTGAAAAAATCTGAAATGGTTTCTTTTAACGGTCCTTCAGCAGCGGTTTGTATAGACTCACAGGAACAAATTAATTTTGATCGAATTGGATTAAAAGATGCAATTAATCTATTAATGCGTCAAAGCTCCTGGGGTTCTGCGCCTTTTAAACGAAATCCCATGATTGTTCGTTGTGTAAGTCCAGGTACAGCGCAAGGGCAAGCAGTAGGAGGAAATTTAGCAACTCTTACCAGCCTTATTGGAACTCCTTATTTTCCTGATGTGGAGGGCGCAATCCTTTTCTTAGAAGATATCCGTGCTGGAGGATACGAGGTTTTACAAAGACTGACACATTTAAAGCTTGCTGGAATACTAGATAAGATAGCTGGGGTTGTAATTGGAGAATTTGTGAAGTCCCCAGATAAAATTGATTCCGGAGACCCGTCCATTAATGATGTAATTGTGGAAACTTTTAGCAATGGGCCTCCTTGTGTGGTAGGATTCAATTTCAATCATGGAGATATTGGGGCCTGTATTCCTATAGGATCTTCCGTATCTCTTGACGCCGATGCACGAAAAGTATTTTTTAAGTCACCACTAGACCCTGAACTTTACTAAAAGAGCCATCTTTACTCCCAGGTAAAGCATACCAATTAAGTAAAGTTGATGGAGGAAGAAAATGCACCTAGAAACAATCAAAACCATATTGAGAGAAGAAGATATTCTGGGGCTGATCAATCCTACCGGTGCTCCCCCTGATGAGTACGATGGAGAGGCCGAGCTATTTTTTCAAAGACATCAGGAGGGCTCGTCCAAAGAAGAAATAGAAGAATTGATTAAGCAAATTTTCATTGAAATGTTTTGGGAGAAATATATTATCAAGCGAGATTTTAGTAAGATTGCGGAGAGGCTATTGAAAGCACAAGAAGAGGCCAAAGCATGAGGATCTTTATTTTAAAGTTAGGTATGGGGGAACTGCCATTCATTTTCAAAAAAACGGGCTGGTCTACATTTAAGCAAACTTTAATACATCCTGTTACTGCTTGGATAGGAAAGAGTTATGCTCCTCCCTATGTAGATGCTGTCCGAGAACTTGACCCAAAAGAGGACGAAGATTTTTTAATATTTGTACGAAGCGATGAGGTAATCGGAGAAGAAAGATATTTAGAATGTGTGGCAATTAGATTAGAACACGGCGATCTTATAACTCCCCACCAAATAGAGCTTTTAGATTCCCATGTAGCCTCTTTTGTTTTTGAAGATCATGAACATAGATTTGTAAAAGATGTACCAGCTTAGAGACTGAGGAAGAAGCGCTCAAAAAATGATACTAGATGATCTAATTAAAAAGCAAATCGCCCATCCCCCTAAATGGCTAGCTCCCAACACCCAATACCTCACCATCATGGGAAGTGAGGCATATGGATGTTCTTCGGGAGATTCAGATAAAGATATCTACGGCTTTTGTGTACCTAAGAAGGATCTAATTTTTCCTCATCTTGCTGGGGAAGTTTTAGGGTTTGGAAAACAAATAAACAGATTTGAGCAGTATCAAGAACATCATATTTTGGATAAAGAAACGGGAAAGGAATATGATTTTCAAATATTTTCTATTGTAAAGTATTTTCAACTTCTTATGGACAATAATCCTAATGTTATTGACTCCCTATTTACTCCGGAATTTTGTGTCCTTCATATCACTCCTTTAGGCCAGATGGTTAGGAATCAGCGAAAGATTTTTTTGCATAAAGGCTGTTATCATAAATTCAGGGGCTACGCACATGCACAATCTAAGAAATTAATTAACAAAAAGTTACCTAAAGGAAAGCGAAAAGAGGATGTAGAAAAACATGGTTACTCTACCAAATTCGCTTATCACATTATTAGACTAGCTCTAGAGGCGGAACAATTACTTCAATTTGGAGATCTAGACTTAAAAAGAGACAGAGAAATATTGAAATCTGTACGCCGTGGAGAATGGACAGAAGAAGAAATATTGAAATGGTTTTCTGATAAAGAAAAATATTTAGAAAGCCTTTACGAAAAAAGCACCCTTCCCTATGGACCTGATGAAGATAAAATTAAACAGCTTCTTCTTGAGTGTCTAGAACATCATTACGGCGATCTAAGCTCTTGTGTTATTGTTCCAGATCGCGCTACTCAAGCTATAAAAGAAATAACAACAATCATAGAAAAGATAAATGGAACTACTCGAAAAAGCTGAGTAGTTGGAAGAAGAAGCCGATGATAATAAGAGAGAGGGAGCCGATCTTTGGGAGATGCGACAAATGCCAAACTCCAATGGAAAGTTACAACCCTCCCCCAACAGATGGCGCGGCGGTAATAGATATCTTTTGGATTCATTGTCCTAAGTGTGATCCTAAATCCGGAGAAGAAAATGAAAAACGATCCTGAGTGGAGATGGGAAAACGGAATTGATCATCATCCAAAGACCATCGAGATACACACCTTTTAGAAAAGAAATTTAGTGAACTACCTACAGCACAAGGCTGTAGGATTCTTTCTAATGAAAGAACTTTTCCTAATTCATCGAGAAAAGTTTTTACTTTTCTCTCCAAAGGCTCTATGGTATGTCCCGTACCTGTTTGAAAAGTTTTCAAGAGAAAACTTTTCAAAAACTCATAAAGAGTTTTTATGATAACCGAGAAGATTTTACATATCTACGGCAAAAATCCTTTTAGGATTTTGATTTAGATATAACTCCATATCTTCAATTTATCAAAGATCAAAATGAGAAGAAAACCTTGGTTTTCGTTTTTCTCCTCATAATAGGAATATATCACTAATGGTAAGAAAAAGCAAGTTTTTAAACGCAATTCATCCTACACCACAAGGGTGTAGGGGAACTATGATTTTCTATTAGAAAGCGGCGGCGATGGAGACCCAGGAGAAACATTAATGTATCTTTTGGATTGTTATTTTGAGACAAATAAATGACTGATCGCCTAGAGTTAAGTGAGATGTGTTCAAAGTCCCTTGAAAAGCTAATCAGACAAGAGAGACGCCGAGCAATGAGGGCTGTCGAACGGGTGAAGAAAGCTGAAGCTATTCTCAAAGAAAGAGGACAGTTTGGTTGGAGAGAAGACGAAACCAAAGAAGTAAAAAAATCTAGAAATGATAAAGCGGAAAGATTGAGGGACTACAAAACATCGGCAGACGTAGCGGGAATTCAGATGTTTGCTAGATGGACATTTGGCACTCTTTGGACCCTATGCGGATACTGTGGTGCCCCTTCCGATCCATCTATCAACGGCCCTACTGGAATTTGTCGTTCATGTTTTTGAAAATCCCTGGTTCTCCCCGTTCATACAAAGTGTCAATGAGGCAAAGAAATGATAACTCCCAATAATAAGTTAAATATTTTCCAGGTTTTTGTTTTTGACCGTTCTCTACCTAAATTTAAAAAAGAAAGAACTGAGGCTCCTAGACTTCAAATGTCTGTGGGCGGAGTTTATTCTTTTGCTCCAGAAGAAGGCCTAACAGAAAATATTGACTGGAATAGAAAACAGAGACAGCCTTCATTCTGGATAAAAGTTTTTAGGTTCATTTGTTTTTGGCGTATTTGGAAAAACCGTCCATCTATTACGGTTCAAGAATTTTTTACTCATATAAAAGGAGAAGTAGAAGGTCTTTCGTTGGTAAGAGAAAGAGCAGCCGGATATGAGAAAGTCCTAAAAGAAGCTCACAATACTGGACAGACGGCATTAAAAGAAAAACTTACACAACAACTCCATGCTGTCCGAGGAGAGGCGCATCTTTTTGACTTGGATCTAAAAAAGTTTATTACTGCGGATACCTTAATAAAATTTGTAAAGCAATCTCCTAAAGGTTTGAGACTAGATTGGCTTCCTAATTTCACTCGACGCATTCCTAAAGATTGCATTGAACGGAAAAAGAAATGCGATGATAGGTTTGTGTTTGATAATTACGTGATCCTTCATTATGATCCTAAAGGCAAAAGCTACAGAGAAACCAAAGCTGAAGCTGAAGCCAGAAGAGATCCGATTCTATTTGGAGTAATGGAGGGCCGAGAGAGGCTTTACTTCATTGGCGATTGGATTGATGAGGAATGCGATCTGACGCTGGAGGACATTGCTACGGCTCTTGGAACTGAAGCGATTGAGAAAATAGAATGAAAGTAATAGTAAAAAGCCTCAAACAAGAAGTTTTAGAAGAGCGGGGTTACAAAAATAGGCTAATCATTGAAGCAGATGGAGAAGATGTTTTTTCGGTCTGGGATGGATCGCCTGAAGATAACTCGTTGTATAGGAACTTTAGAAGCTGTTTCAAAATTGGCCGCCTCATGAAGAAGGCTTTTGAGGCGGGAAGAAACGGTGAAGAGTTTGAGCTTTCTGAAGAAGAATTAGACGATGAGTGGTAAAATTTCCGAACCTCCCGAGGAATGTGTGAACTGTCAAATCGCTCCAGACGAAACGAGTTTTTGGTGGTGGAAAGAAGAAAGAGCCTGGAAGTGTTGTAATTGCGACTATGAAATACGCGAAGACGAGGAGCCTGAAACCAAATGGGACCTCGACCAGAACGATACCCAATTCGTTGCGGCCTATATGGCAGACATGCGCAAGCGGACAGGATCAGTAACGGACAACAACATTTTTGTGTCTTTCTTCTATCTCTTGTTACGCGACCATATTCATCCGGGAGACCTTGAACAACTTCGCATGGATGTCCTTAAGGACACTGGTGAGACCATCTATACGAACGGTTACTTGGCGCGCTATGCTCAAGATATTGTGAATTCCCTAATGTTGCACCAAGATGCTAGTGACGCAGAAATAATCAAGGAATCGTGGAATCCTTGAAAGAACGCTTTCCAAAACAACCTTTAGAGAACCGGAAGAAAACAATTTGCCCAAGTTGTTATTCTCATCTTCCAAGTTAGGAAAAAGAAATGCAAGGACCCTTTTGTATAAGGTGTGAAAATAAAGAATTTGACCCTGATACTGCAGGCGTTAAATGGGAGAAAGACTATCTATGCTACCGCTGCTGTCGCTATATCCTCCTATGTAAATTTAAAACAGCTAAAGACGCTAAAGACTCCGCAACCAAATGTGAATTTTGCTATAAGATTGATACTCAAGGAACCATGCAGCGAGATGGCCGGAAGATGACTATATGTGTAGGTTGTTACTCTAAGCTTCCAAGTTGAAAAAAGACGATGAAAAATTTCCTAAATTGGTTCAAGAAAAAATCACAATCTCCAGAAGACCATATAAAATCTTTCTGTAAAAAGAAAAATTTACAAGATACGGTTTCTCATAGTTCGCCTTCTGGAAATTATGTATTAAAAATACAAACTTACAACACTGGGGAAGGCACTTGGAATTACTCTAAATGTGAGGTCTACCGAAATAGAAAGTTTTATAGGCCAGTTAAGATTGCCGAAGTTCATAGAAATTATGGGAGTTTTCCTTTTGCCTTTGTAGAAGAACATCCCAACGGCCACGACTACCTAATTTGCGGAGAAGATTATCAGGGCCAAACCGTTATCGAATTAGATACAGGAGAACGACGAAATTATCTTCCAGACTCAGCAGCAAAAGGACATGGATTTTGTTGGGCATCTTTTAAACCAAATCCTAAAGGAGACCTGATAGCCGTTGAAGGATGCTACTGGGCTGCTCCTTATGAGGTGTGGATTGTAGACTTTTCTGAGCCGTTAAACATGCCGTGGAAATGTCTTGAAAGAGAAACGGATTTAGATAAGTTTGAAGGCTGGATTGATGATGACTCCTGCGAAATTATTATTGAGTACGAGTTCTGTCCAACCATAAATAAAAGCTATAACGATATGACATACGAAGAATGCGAAGAGATAGCAAAGCTTGCATGTTCTCAAGGAAAAGAAGAAGATGACTATTACGAAACGCGAACTAATCAACAACGCATTTGGAAACGGTGAGATTGGTAAAGGTATTTGGAATGTCTATTGAAGAAGAGCTAAAAGAAATTCACCTGCGAAATGTGATGGACTCATTGGACTTAATTAAAAAGAATGGTGCAATTTTAACCGCTGCACTTTTGGCTTCAAGAGAAAGTAAGCATTTAAAGGAAGTATTAGGAGCTTTACAAATACTATTATCGGTAGAGGAGAGTATGCGGTATCCTCCCAAGGAATAATAATTAGCGGAAGGAAAACTCCTATGACAAAAAATAATTATCGAGATATTCTAATGGACTATCAAAACAAGTCTGAGTCTAAACGAATTTTAGGACTTAACCCAAAAATCTATAGACTTTCTCAAAAGAAAACCTACACCCTTGTGGTGTAGGATGAATTTTGTGATATAATTACAGATAGAAGAATCTTCGGTCATTGCGTGCGAGTGTTCTTCAAGGATCTTATGCTAAAAGCATATAAATACAGAATTTACCCTTCAGAAAAACAAAAACTTTTTCTGAATCAATGGCTAGGATGTTGTAGATTTATCTACAACATCACTCTAGACCATTCCATTACTTCTTATAAAGAAAACAAAACTCCTTTCAACTATAATGCTTTAGCTACTACCTTTCTAAAACAACAGAAACAGGACAATCCTTGGCTAAAGGATTGTCCTGCTCAACCTCTACAACAATCTATCCTACATTTGAAAAATTCCTATAAAGGATTTTTCAAATTAAACAAAGGCTTTCCTAAGTTCAAATCTAAATCTAACAAAAATTCTATTCATTTTCCTCAGAATACTAAAGTAGATTTTAAAAGATCTAAACTATTTTTACCTAAAGTAAAAGATGGAATCTTAACCAGATTCCATCGTTTCTTTGAAGGAGACATTAGATCATCTACCTTAACTAAGGTACCCTCTGGTAAGTATTTCATTTCCATCTTAGTAGAAGATGGAAAAGAAATGCCTATCAAACCATCTGTAGATCCTAAGAAATCTATAGGTATAGATTTAGGAATCAAAAGCTATTTAACATTTGATAATGGATCTAAGATAGATAATCCAAAGATAATTGATCAATACTCTAAAAGAGATAAATTATTATCTAAAAGATTATCTAGTAAAACTAAAGGTTCTAAAAATAGAACTAAAGCAAGAATCAAGTTAGCTAAACTAAGAGAAAAAGTTAAAAACTCTAGAGTAGATTTTTTACATAAGTTATCTTCTAAAATAATAAGAGAAAACCAATCTATTATTGTAGAAGATTTAAGTATAAAATCTATGATGGAAAATAACTACTCTAGTTGTAATAAGGCTATCCAGGATGCTAGTTGGTCAGAATTTGTAAGAATGCTTTCTTACAAATCTGACTTTTATGGAAAGAATCTAATCAAAATAGATAGATACGATCCAACTAGTAAACTATGTTCAACGTGTCATTATAAAAATGACACGTTGAAATTAAAGGATAGGAAATGGATCTGCATGAATTGTTGTACAATTCATGACAGAGACATAAATGCAGCTAAGAATATTAAATCTTTTGGTTTAGCTAAGTCAGGATTGGAACAATCCGAAGAGCCTGTGGAGCAAAAACAAGTAGTTTTTGCAAAGAAGCAGGAAGCCTACAGCCTTGTGCTGTAGGTAGTTCACTATCAGTTTGCAGTAATTGAAGAGGTTGAGGCTGGCACTCTTCCGTGTCACAATGAGGCTCGGTCATGGTGGAAGTTTGTGCCTGATACCTCTTCCGAAACGCACGTTAAAGGAGAGCGAATTGAAGAGCCATCACAATTTAAAAACCTCCGTGCATTTGGGATAGGATAATATAATGCCACTTCAAGTTCTAGTGACCTTTCAGTGTGAAGATTGCCCCAGAACAAAACAAGAAAAGATTGATTTAAAACAAACATCCCGCCATCCTTTTCAGTTGTATATTGAGCCCCCTCTTTTTAATGTGCTAGGTTGGAAGTTCTACGAATCGCTAGTCTTGTGCCCTTACTGTTCAAGAAAAAGAGACGAGATAGAAAAAGAAAAGAGACGGGACGAAGTTGTGAACGAGTATAAATTAAATATGCCCAAAGCCGTCTTTGGTCCGCATTTGGTTTTCGATTGCAATGGACGCTGGTCTCGCTATGATTCCGTACTCACTTCTGGTGCCAGTCAACCATATTATTCCTGTAATAAGTGCGGGGGTGAGACTACCGAGACCCCATCACCAATGAGCAACCTAAAAATAACCTCTGACCACATTTACGTAGCTTTTAAAAATGGTTCCTCTGTAGCTTCGTTGGCAAAAGATTTAAGCCTGACCATAACCGAAGTCGAAGCAGCAATTAGAGATGGATTTCTTTCCGTTCCTGATTGGCTTAACGGAGACTTTTCACAAACCCAAAGACAATTGGATGAGCAATCAGAACGAGAAAGCAAGTTACTAAAAGAATTTGCTCAGAAGTTAAAAGATTTGTAACTCGAAATAAGATAGCATGTTTATTGAGAAAGAAAAGGTAACTGAACATCCCCGCTATCAAGAGCTTGTTAAGAAGCAAAAAGAGCTACAGGAACAGCTTTCGGAAGTAGAAGGAGAAATGACCTCTCTTGAGTTTGCTGAAAATGAACCTAAATGTTCTATTTGTCTTCAGTGGGCGTACATAAATTACTTTGAAGAAAACGAAAAGATCTACCATAATATTTGTGTGAGATTTCAAAAGAAGCATTTCGAAGCTTTAACAAATTTTCTAGCCCATATTTCACTAGGACAAAATGAGATATCTAACCACCCAAGTTCCTGAAGACTACAAATGCAATAGCTGTGAAGGTTCCGGCATAAAGCTCTGGAGAGATTATAGAAGCTTCAGTGTCAGTGGATCTTTACTATGTGCTGCCTGTGGTCTAAAGGAAGAAAATATAGAAGGTCCGGTTAACTCGGAAGGAAAAATTCAAACTAAAGACGATCCCCTTCACACAGATCAAATCGGCTATTTGGTTCCCGCTATTCCTGACGAAGAGGGAACCGGCTATTGGGGATACACCTCAGTCCCACAAGCAGGCGTTTTGTGGTGGAGAAATTTGCCTAATGAGATCTCTAAAGAACAAGCCGTAAAAGACCATGTGAAATGGTCTTTTGATTTGGATCCAGAAATTCATGCCATTTATTGGGTCCAACCAGAAGAAGATGTAATAAAACTTCTATTTATTGTAAATCCTTCTACTTTTAAAACAGAAGAAGAAAAGCTTTGGGTAATTGGAACGAAACCGGCACCTGGAACTCCGTGGCCTATGAGGATTTCTGAAGCCACCCCTGAAGAATTTGAAACCCTAAAAGATTTTCCTGGGCGTCTTCCGGATGGGTGGGATTTAAAAACCGCCAAAGTCTTCAAGAAAGACCCAGAAGACCCAGAAGACCCAGAAGATGTTCAGATTTGCCCGGAAACGAAAGAGGCATGCATATATAGTTGCCCTTATGTTTGCCGGTATGAGGAGTGAAAGGAAAGAAAATTAATAAGTTGCTCTACTAGCTTCTTATCCGAACCTAGCTTTTCCCGTCCCTCCGCTGTGGTTAAATAAGACTGCATAGAGTGAGGAATCTTATTGAGACTGGATTTTAAATCTGCTAGGCTAATGTTCCAAGAGTTTGATCCGCTGCTCCATCCGATTTGGCGGGTCATTGGAGAGCTAGATTCCTTAATAATTCCGGAGCAGAGAACCATATCGTCAAGCAAAGATTTTAGATCATTATAGGTGGTCACGACTTTAACTATAACATGGGGGATATGACCGATTTCAATATCATATTAATAACTCTTGGCGCAGCATTGATTACCGTATGGGCAATCCTCATTGGAGCGCCCCTAATCATTGCGCTCGTGTGCTATCCTAAACTGCCTCCACCGTCAAAGCAGCGAGAGGAGCCAGTTTGCGACCACGAATCGGACGGTAACCTCATCATGGACCCGTTTCAAAAGCGCTGCAAACATTGTAAAGCCTTCTATTATGACCAATAAAGGAAATAGGTGGTCACGAATTTAACTATAACATTCTGGAGAAAAAAGATGCAGAACAAAAAAATTAGGCTCACCGAATCCGAGTTGAAACGAGCCGATGCAGGCTATGTTATAGTAAGGCGGCCAAATCCTGATGGCCTATTTACGGTCATGGGATTGCGCGTAGAAGAAGGTGCAGGCATCATACACAACCCAGCAATTAGAACCAAAGTTGCTGGAGAAGATCTTCGGACGTCCTTTACTGATGTGGCTCGTGACCTTGATAAATTTCTCGGGGTGGGTGGAGGAATGTCAAGCTCAGGAAGGCTTAGGCAAAAGTCATGAAAAAACGCTTGGACCTTTCTGATGATGACATCGTACAGGAGATATTCGAAACAATCAGGACATTGTTTGTTACTACCTGGCCCATAACAACACCATATAAACTCCATATGCTGAAAGAATCTAAATCTGTTTTAGAGACGTGTCCTAAAGAACTTCTCCCACGTCTTTTAAGAAAAATAAAAGAGGAGTTAAACATCACTATTGGGTTCGGAGATATGCCTCAATGAGAAAGCGATTTAACCAAGCTTGTGCCATCCTAATGCTATTGATGGTCTTTTTCAAATTGATTTTTGGACCGCCCTTAATAGAGAGTTGGAACTCAGAAATCTTTAATATTTGGGATTTCGCTTGGTCATCAATGTTTTTGGCTTTTGTCTACCCATGGATTTGTTTTTGGACCATGCGCGGAAGTCAAAAGAGATAAAGGGTTTCTAGCAGTTAACTGAAAAGTGTGATAGGATGGACGGGGGCTATGGAAGAGTAGAAATCGACACCATCAAAAAGCTCCCAATCTCCGGTCAGCCTAAACCTACTATTGATTTGGTTCAATTGGAACAGTGGCGTAACTGGGCTAAAGAAACTATTCTGGAATGGAATAGCGGCGCTCGCATTGAAGAGGATTGAAAAATGAGATACTTTTTTGACACAGAGTTTTATGAGGATGGCCAAACTATTGATCTTATCTCCATTGGGATGGTAGCTGATGATGGACGGGAATTTTACGCTATCAACCAGGATGCCCAGTTACATCGAGTGAGTCCGTGGGTGCGGCAACATGTACTTCCTCAACTACCTCTATATGGGGATCTCTGGATGCCAGCTAAAGAAATAGCAGAGGGAGTTCGACAGTTCGCACAGGGCAAGCCGGAATTTTGGGCCTACTTTGCTGATTATGATTGGGTTGTTATCGCCCAGCTATTCGGCACCATGATGGATCTGCCCGACCATTTCCCTAAGTTTTGCATGGATCTCAAGCAGCTTGCTGTGATGAAAGGCAATCCTACATTACCTCAACAGGAAACCGGAGAGCATAACGCTCTAGCTGATGCTCGTTGGAACCAAAAAATCTATGAATTTCTTACCCGCGAATGAGCAAGATCACAATAGCTAACCAATTAAGAACAAGAAATATAAATGGAATATAGATAAATGACAAAGCTAAAGGAACTAGGAAAAGTTACATCGGTTAGCCTGGGAACTCAAGATCACGGAGTCCTAACACTATGGCTCAATATAGATTTTGGAGGGAGCGGTCAAGGTTTCGGTGGTTTTACTATGGATGACAAAAGCGACGAAGAAGAATACGGAGACCGAATAGGCCATGCATGTGGAACTGATTTTATTCTCCGGCTTCTTAGACTGTTTGGTGTAAGCTCCCTAGAAGAAATAGTTGGAAAGCCGGTATACGCCATCCGAGATAAGGAAGGACTGGCCGGAACTATTATTGGGCTTGAGACACCTAAGTTTGATGGTGGCAGAAAGTTCTTAGTGGAGGATTGGAAAAACAAATGGTTCTCGCCAAGAAAGCCATTGCAAACATGTGAGCATAAGTGGTTGACAATACAGGGAGAGCTTGTTATTGGTGGCAGGTGCACTAAGTGTAACAAGTCCACAGTGGAGATTTTGAATGATACTCAAACTGGATAGAATCGGGCTTAGGGAGATTCAATAATTTAGTTTAACTAATCGGGATCCTAAATAAACCTCGGTCCCGAACTCAAAAAGTCTATTTACAATGATATTTAGTTCAAGCCAAATTATTGATTTTTCTATGTCCCTGTTTAAGGATACATGGAAAATTTACGACAACGAACAAGAAGCGCGCCATGCATTGAGTCTAAAACTAAAAGACATTCCGAGAATACAAGAGGTTTTTCATAGAGGTGGGGCCGCTAGTACCGCTCTCAAAAGCCAGCTTCAATGGTGTGCTCGTTGGCCTAGTTGCGGATTCCCTACCGTTTCTCTAAAAGAAAAACGAGCTTCAGCTTTCGCAACAACCGGCATCACAAAAGACGTTGGCAAAGATGTTGTTCCTCCATGGCCTGCCTTCTTAATTAAAATACCCGAAGGCTTTTTAGAGATACTTAACCCACAAACCGACACCTTAGAGAGCATTGAAAATATAAGTGTCCTCTGGTTTGAAACAGTAAAGGAAGATACGATTGGTCTTGCTTCGGGAACAAAGGTATGGTCGTGGGTTGCTTGGACCAAATCTGGGCTGAGCATAAATATGGGAGCCCAGACAAAAGAAAAGTGGGTTGACTCTAAAATTGAAGACCCCGGATTTTTTGATTACCAGTGTGACTCCAGAGACGAGCGTGCTATGGTGTTAATTAAACGCATCATAGCTGGCGTCTGTCTTCATCTTAATAGCCCTGAGCACCTGAAGCTAGCCAAAAAAAGAGGGCAGAGCAAAAACTTCAAAAGAAATACGACCCTACATTTCCGCAAGTTTGACAACTATGTTTTTGGGGAAGATACGGTAATTGATGCTCGCAATGTTGTTTCGAAGTTTCTAGAGAAGGGCGGCAAATCTCCTACCGTCCAATCATTCACAAGAGGGCACTGGAGAACTCAACGATACGGGAAAAACTCTGCTCTCAAAAAGTGGATCAACATCGAAGGCTATTGGAGAGGCCCAGAAGCCGCCCCAATTAAAGTTAGAAAAACCATTATTAAAGAAAGCAGTATTTCGTGAACGATATTGATTACATACAGAGTGAGCTAAATAATATTTCTAACTGTCTGGCCAAGTTAGATGCAGCCATTAGAAAAGATGCGCGGGGGTTCATTGATGCGTTTTTCCGAGACTATGCTTTGCCAATGGGCTCAAGCGTTCAAACCCTTTTTAGAGAAGAAGGGGAAACAATTACTCTAGTAATCCATTGTTACCAGGATAAAAAACATTGGCCCGGTATTAAATCTGAGATAGAAAAATCTGCTGCGCGGGCTTTTAAAGATTATAAGTTTGACAAAGTAGATTTTGTTTGTAAAATGAAGGATGAGCTATGACACCGCGATGACAACTACAGAGACTGACCGTGAGTTCGTGGAAGTGGACGGCGTACTTTATCAGCGCGTGGATTTTACAAGCCTCTCAGAGTGCCCCAAGTGCCACGGCGAGTTGATGTACGACCGGAAGGAGGGATTCACGACCCGCGTAGGCTGCCTGAAGTGTGACGAGTGGTTCAACAAACCGAGGGCCGGAGGATGAGTAAAGCCATGCGAGTCGGTGGAAGCATTAAGCAACCACGCTCCAATAAGAACCGGAAGAATTAACATGAAAAGCTACAGGGTATGGGACGAAAACCGAGGGTATTCCGAAGACACCGCGAGAGAAGTCGAAGCATTCTCCCCTGCTGGTGCCGCGCTAGCCTACGCAGAGCGAGACCGGAATGGTCTGCTAGACGGCTACTGGAACAACCCGAACAACATCCATGTGATGTCTGAAACAGGCCTCTCGGTGTGGGAAGTCACCATGCGCGCTACCCCTGTGTTCACCGCCTCCAGGGTAACTCCCCCTGTGGCCCGGAGGGCGATGGTAAGCCCCGAGAGCTGGAAGCGGAAGGGTGACTGTCGAGAACGACCTATCGCCGAACAATGAGCCGTTTTGTGCGTGCGGTCGGCGCCATACCGAATGTGACGGGAGCCGGCTCATGTGCCGTCCGTTGGGTGACGTTGTGCAGGTCCAGCAGCAACCGGATGGCCTCGCGGAAGTGCTCTATCGCGACTACATCGACAAGGGGCCTAGTGACGAGAATCCGAACGGACAGAGACTCATGGAGAGGACTGACGAATGCGACAATACCGAAAAGAAAATTAAAGAGCTTTTTGAGTTCCTGGATTTGAAAGCTGAGCTTGGAAAATTCGCAGAAAAAGTCGTGGACGACCAGTACGCGGAAGTGTTCATCCACGCGGAGCTATCTTTTCTTCCTGACCAAGTTCTGGATCAGAAGCGTTTGGCTTGGTTGAATAAGGGAAATAAGTAATGGACTTGACAGCACGATTAGAGATCGAGATCCCAGCGATGCGCCGGCAAATCCTGACGGCGCTGGACGACTACAGCGCGGAAATCAAGGGACGTGTGGATGCGGAGATCGAGAAGCAGATTCAGTCTACAGGCTTTACCGACCAGATCGCGGAGGCTTGTCGCGTGGTCATCAGCCAGGAATTGCGGGACCTCGTGAATCGTGAGGTGAGTACCCATCCCACTGTGAGACGAGCAATCCGAGATGAGGCTAAGGCTGCGTTGGACCGTGCTCAGGCTGCGCTCGACAAGAGCCTAAAGCGAGGGGGAGACTGATGACCTGGATGACGGTGCATAAATGGGTAAAGCTAATTTCCTCACTATCCCAGCTGGACCACGTTTCAGGCTAGCCGGAACCCGTTGTTCTTGGAGGATCCCCTCTTCCGTTTGGGTCGCGGAAAGAGGCGAGGATGAGAAAGGTGAGCTTCTGGGGCACGCCGTTGTCTATGGGGTGGTTTGCTCCGTCCTTGAGAGCCGTCCCAAGGACGGAAAGCCAGGAGAAGTTGTTGCTATCGACCCTATCTATACCGATTTGGATCCGGAAACCTTTTGACCTGGAGTACGACCACTATGAAAATAACGAGCCGGCGCGGGGTGTGTGACATTTGCGGTACAGCGGTTGTGGCCTTCTGCGATCCTGCCGAAGGAGTACAACACGATGGGCACCACTACGCCCTTGTTCCATCCCCTTTGCGCAGGAGGTATCGGCACAGCAAGGGGCTCGTACTAGCAGCCGTGCGCTGTGTGGCTCACAAGATCGACGGCCAAGGTGACACTCGTAAGTTCGACGAGAACGGCGACTTGGTGGTCCAGGTTTCCGACGGCTGTTGTGAGGGATCCATGGAAACCGTTCGATGGGTCAAACAGTCTGATCTGGTGAAAGAAGCCGCAAGAGTAGGTGAATAATGAAATGGAAAGACGGAGAGACAACTGAGGAGCCGACCAAACGAGTCTGGGCTCTGATCTTGTGGAAGCACGGGACTACCTCTATTCCTCTAGTGGCTCAATGGGAGCCCTCCAGGAGGTTCTGGTGTCATCCCTTCAATGACTTCACGGTGCGGCACGCTGACGTTGAATGGTGCCCATTGCCCCGCCATGAGCGGTTTGATGACCGGACTCACCTTATGGAAATTGAGAAAGGAAAGCCCATTGAGCTGTATTGGCATTCGAGTGCGGGAGTAGCGAGATCGCACAGCCGGAATATCAGCACGGTGACAGTGAGCCGTGCTGCCTGTGTGAACACGGCGTAGCTCGTGTGGTCACCCTGAAAGAAGGTGCCGCATGGGAGCAGGCCAAGGCGTTGGGCCGCAGTTGGCGGCCGTGGAAACAACCTGACCGAAATCCGTATGAGTAATGAATCATGAAGACATTTGAAGAGTTCCAGCACCAACTTCACTGTGCGTATGTGAACGCTGACGAGATCGAACGCCGCTGCTACGACGCGGAGTGCTCGTTGAAGGAAGCGCTGGATGGGGCCGAGTCGGCTGAGTTCGGCTGTGAGATTGCCTACAAGCGAGAGCCGACGCAGGAGGAGGCCGACGCCAATGCGAACGGAGCAGATGAGTGCTTCATTCCCATGGGCGGCTGGACCGCCCGTAGGTGCCGCCATTGTCGAATATGGGTGTTTGGCGGACCGACCGCTTGTGTTCGATGTGTAGAACGAAACGAAAAGCGCGAACTTCAGGCTCAACTAGAAAACGTGTTGGACAGTCATGTTGAAGGCGCTTGGATGGCTCGTGCGTTGGGCGCTGAACAGAATCTCAAGGAATTGCGCTCGGTGCTCAACGATGCAGGTCTTCTAGCTCAAGGGATGGAGACCAACCAAATTGCTAGGGTGATCAAGGGACGCGCAGGCGACGGTTCTCGTCTACTTAAGGATTCCTTGCAAAAGATTGCCGATACCCTGAACCTGGAACTGCCGAGCCACTGTGACCATGTGCTCGCGATTCAACTGGATATAAGACGTCTACAGGACGTAGAGCGCAGATGGTCCGAGGCGTGTGAACTGGCTAGCACGCATTGCCCTGTGTCCAGTGGACGCAGCCATATCCGCGAAGGCATCCCCGCATTGGCCGAACACTGCGGGGATTTGCGCGTAGCCCTGGCGAGTTGTGTGATGGCCATGCGTCTATGGGGAGCCGAGGAAGGTGGTATCCCCGAAGAGGGTCCTATCGCCCAGGCCTATGAGCACGCAGAGGCCCTGTTGAGGAAGCACGAAGGACCAAGCAAGAAGATGAAAGGTTCTGATGCCTAGCTGGACCAAGTGAATATGGAGGCGAAAACACATTGGTAGATTGGGATTCCAACATGAACATACAGATCGTAACATTGTAAGCGCGCGAACGAGACCACGGCTTACCTAGCGGGCGCAATTCTGTTCTTTGCAAGCGCGCTCCTGTACCTGCTGGGTGGCCTGCTTCCAAAGCTTCTCTAGGAATATCATGAAGGTAACGACTGGTGCCCCCGGAGAAGGACGAAAGATGACTGACCGAGAACTGTACGAGCATGTAGCGCATATCCACGCCAGTCTGTCAGCCCATATCGAGGTCCAGGAGAGCTTTGAATTGGTGTCGGGCAAGACGTCGGTGGGCGGGGGCCTACGGGACGCCGCCCTGCGCGCTAAGGCGGTGCTGGAGGAACTACAGGAGCGCGGTCGGAGTGGCATGTCTGAGTGTGGACCGCCGAAGAACCCGAGAAATATCTGCGCCTGTTTTGACGAGCCGGTCACCGAGGAGGACTCGTGAGCTACTGGCCCGAGCCCACGGCCCTATGTTTCGACTTTGGGGAGTGCAAGGACTGCGCTGCATCCCAGGTCGAGATCGTCAGCGGCAGGTGCCGTGCGTGCTGGGACAAAGTGGCGGATAGAGCCGAGGCTGTAGTCCGCGAGCCTGCGGCCAGACATATCGAGGAAAGAGATGACGACTAAACCCACACTCGGATGTGATCGGTGCGGAAAGTCGTTCCCTAAACTCTGGACGGACGCCTTAGCTCAGAAGTGGATGTGTCGAGAGTGCTGGGATTCTGTGAAGGAAGTAAAAGAGCCGGCGCGTGGTTATCAAGGCCAAGCAGATCGAGCCCTTGCTGGTATCGACGGCTTCGGAGCCCTGCGGTGGTAGCAGCCGAGACTGAAGAAGCTGCTCGCAATATTCACCCCACTGGATTCAACGACGCCAATTGGGAAAAGGATTGGGCCTCTCCGGAGCAGGTCACCGTTAAGTTGCTTGGAGAGGCCCTGGAAGGCACGAAAACAGGAGTGATTTGCGCTTCATTTCACGCGGGCTAAAATAAAGTAGAACCAAATAGAGGAAGAAGCTTGTCACGAAATGGAATAGCCTCAAACAATCAGTTATTAAAAGCGAGGAGGGCGCGGGATGTTAAACACTAGAGGATTTTCACCAAAAGCCATTCTTGTTTGTGGGTCTCGGGACTGGAGTGATGGAGAAATAATTAAGGAAACATTGTCCTCTCATATGAATCCCTCAAAAAATATCTTGATTCATGGAGATTGTAGAGGAGCAGATAAATTAGCTCAAAAAGCATCTAAAGAAGCTAACTTTACCACAGACATTGCGGTTCCTGCTAAATGGAATGAAGAAGGAAAAGCTGCTGGCCCTAAGCGAAATGCCCGCATGCTCCACCTTCTCCTTTCCTTAGAAGAGTGTGGCTATGAAATTGAGGCGTTTGCATTCCATCTTGGAGGAAAAGGAACTCAAAATATGATTAACAATCTTAAATCAGCTAAGGTTAAAACAACAATTATTTCTCCTACGAAGGCGAAATCAAATGAGTAAAAACAAAAAGCGTGGGCTGGGGAGAGCGGGTAGAGAGTGATGCCCCGTTATGAATACAAGGTCCAGATCGTATTGGACCGAGAGATTGAGCCTCAACGCTTGGTGGATATCCTGTGGGATGCCGTTGAGGACGAAGGGGCTACGGACGTTGATGTAGGGGCGCAGCCTGAAGTATTGCCGGAGATTCAATGAACCTATTAAAAGCAGAAACGTGGGTAATTCGAGGACTTGGTGGATTCGGAAGTTGGGGAATCACGGGGCAACTTTTCGGAAATACAGGCGTGACGGATTATTCCAATGCACAAATGATGTCTGTCAAAAACTCTATTGAGCATGCCAGGAAGCAGGTAAGTCTAAATGTTGCCGCCCGAATTTGGAATTGCGGCTGCCAGGTGGAGAGCGAAGTTTGGTTCTACAGCAATCTAAGAAACCAAGTTCTAAGAAAAATAGTGGAGGAAGAAAATGAAGATAGTAAAAACGTTCGCGGCTCAAGGTGATGTTCTTTTTCGTATAGCAAAAGAAATTCCCCAAGAAGCAAAGAAAGATGAAAAATGGGATAAGGTCTTAGCTCACTCAGAGACCGGTCACAACCATATGCTAGAAGGATCTGACGCATGGGTTCATAAGATCGAAGCCAATCCTCTTGTTTGCTTTCTCCAGATCGATGGAGAGTATGCAGATGTGGTTCATAAACGATCCTTCGATACTCACGAGACACTAAGGCTTCCTAAAGGTACATGGGAAGTTCGGCGGCAAAGAGAATGGACCCCAGAAGGTTGGAGAGTCGCAGTAGATTAGTTTTTACTTTAGAAGAAACACAGAAAGAAACCAATGAAGAAAATACATTCCGCTCAAGATATTCTAAATGCATTCATCAACCAAACCGCAAGCAATAGAGACTCCACAATCTCTGTTGCTTTGCGTGGAGAACCTTATGGTTACTACCGAGTTCAAGATAGCATTTTAATTGAAAAATATAACGGCGCTGTAATGATAACTAATGAGGAGGTAGCCCAAGCTTTAGAGGCAGAGATTCGTCCACTAGATAAATATATTTGGGAACATCCACTAGGGGCCAGTTCCGGGAGCCCAGGATCTTTCGGAAAAGCCCAGTGGGGTTTTACGCCAATGCTAATTAGTGAGAAGTTCGCAAGCGCAGAAGACTTCGTAAAAGCAATAATTGGAGCCTATGAGAAAGCCGGGATCGTATGGTAACTCGCAAAAAAAATCTCAAAAAGGTTCATCTAACTTGGACAGTTAAAAGGGCTCAGATTAATAAAGATGATATTGATCCTAAACAAAGGGCGTCTCTTTTAGAAATCTTTAAAAATGCTGATGAGGCCGCAGTTCAACAAAGAGCCCTCACGGCTTTAGGACCGCTCAAGTTTGAATACGATACTGAAAATCTAGATGAAGGGCACCCATTCAAAGCAAGCTCTTTGTTATTGGATGTAGACCCGACCGACCCAAAATATCAAATTCAGATAGGAACTGATGGTGATGATGAGCTTATAATGTCGGGCTCAGTTTCTTTTGATCTTGAGCTAGACCCAAACTCAGAAATAAAATCTCCGGACAAAATTCAGGAATGGCTTGATGATGGATGGGGCGCTAATAACGGCGACCTAAGTGGTGGTTGGGCTTTTGATAGTGATGATGGAACCACCCTTACCGTTCACCATTAAATAATATAGAATCCAGAGACTGTTGTCCGAGAGGCTGCTGTTGCACTTCTCGGACAACACCTGGAAATGAGACAACAACAAAAAGGGATGACCCAATGTCGTTAGTCAGTGTTTTCCAAGCTACAATACCTAATTGGTCTTACTATCAGATTCGTTCTAAGGTAAAATGCCTTTTTGTGCATGGCGAGCTATCAAGCGAATTAAAAAAGATCGGTACTATTCGAAACCAAATAGAAAACAAGGCGAAATCTAAGAATGAAATGTATAGATCCCACTCAAGCCCTAAGCCAAACCTTTTCCCACAACCAAAAAGCTGAAGCAATCCGGCGACTTGGAAATAGCGTGGCTTGGAAAGTAGAGCGGGATTTATGGAACAAGATAGTGGTAGCTGGAGCAGAATACCAAATCTACAACAAGATTTGGGACGAGATAAATGATTGAAATAATTAGATTTTCTGTAGTAGAAACGGCCTACGATAGGTGTCGCAAAATAGTTTCTCTTAACGCCTTGGAGAAATTGGAATTTGGAAATGACGGTATACCATTTCAAATAGCTAGCCAGTTAAGATCTAAGAAAATCACGTGAACTACCTACACCACAAGGGCGTAGGCTTCTTAGGTTTAACATACAAAGATGTTAAAAGATCCTAAGAGTTTTTCCCCGTTCGATTTCCTTTTAAGGAAATCTCCGGGGGCGCTACGGACGGTCCCCGTCCTGATTTTCAATTTACCTTTGGTAAATTGAAAAGGTTAGGTAATTTCTCTTACCATATAGATTTTACATACCTAAGGTGAAAATAATGATTTACCAAAACATTATTTTCTTTTTAGGTAAAACCAACAAAATCTTTTTCAAAGAACAGTGAGAAAAAGCTTGGTTATCGCACATTCTCAATAGGTAGTATATCACTACCTATTGAGATGTCAAATTCAACCTACACCACAAGCCTTCGCTAACGCTCGGCAAAAAGGGGTGTAGGTTTTCTTTGAAAAAATCACATAAATGGAATATAGAAAAGGGAGAGATGACAAGCCTAAAGGAACTAGGAAAAGTCACATCGGTTAAACTGGGAACTCAAGATCACGGAGTCCTAACGCTATGGCTCAATATAGACTACGGAGGGAGTGGTCAAGGTTTCGGGGGCTTTGTTATGGATGACAAAAGCGACGAAGAACATGGAGAACGGGTAGGCCATGCTTGTGGAACGGATTTTATTCTTCGGCTCCTAAGATTGTTTGGTGTAAGCTCCCTAGAAGAAATAGTTGGAAAGCCGGTATACGCCATCCGAGATAAGGAAGGACTGGCCGGAACTATTATTGGGCTTGAGACACCTAAGTTTGATGGTGGCAGAAAGTTCTTAGTGGAGGATTGGAAAAACAAATGGTTTCCTCCAGAGTTTTGAGTGTTAGAGACAGGATCTTTTTTGATGTGCCTGGACAAACAGATTATGGGATACCACACACCTATAATTACTTATTACACGGTCTTGGGGCAGGTATTCACGGCCCTGTTTGGAGTCAGGTTCTTGTTCCTATATGGGAGAAAGTAATCGAGAATCAAAGTTCCCAACTTAGTTTGAAAAATCGGCTTGAAAAATCGGACGGCAAAGAAAGGTAAAAATAAAATGAGTAATCCATTATTCGAGCTTCCTGTAGTTCTCTCTGGTCTGAGTAGGTGGCGTTCAACATTAACCGTAACTTTTTGGGTTGGCGGTGAAGAGGTCAGCATAGATGTCGAACCTTCACTAGAAAGCCATCGTTTTTATGATGCTTTCAAAAACGGAACTAATATGGTTCTCTCATTGAAAGAAGCCGACGCTAGTGATGAAGAACAATAAAGGAGGCTCAATTAAAAATCAAATCTATTGCCTGCTGAAAAAGCAAGCAATGTTCAACGTCTCTGGCTCTATCTCCACTACTGAGATTTGGAACAAGGGGGTAAGCCAGATTGTTACTCCCCTTGATGCTCTAATTACGAGCGAAGTTATCCATCCTATTTTAAGCGAAGAAATAAAGAAAAGCCGTGTCCAATAGTGATTCAGTCAAAGGGAAAATATACAAGCCAGCAATAGTGTTTGATATTTTGATAAAGAAGCTTCCTAGTGCTTACCACAAAAGAATTCACCCCCTGTTAGAAGCCAGAGATTTAAGGATAATAACGGCAATTTCGAATAAGATTTCCCAAATTCAGATGGACCAAACCCAAGTGAAGAGCCAAATCCGTGGCCAAGTGGTAAACCAAGCGGGAAAGCAAGTAAGGGAGCAAGTGGATAACCAAGTGTGGACCCAACTAAGGGACCAGATGAGCCAAGTTGGAAACCAAGTATGGGACCCAGTGTGGAGGCAAATGTGGATTCAGGCGACTCAAGGGAAGAACTAAGGAACCAAGTGAGGAACCAAGTGAGGACTCAAGTGTGGACTCAAGTGAAGAGCCGAGTAAGGGAACAGATAAGGGGTCAAGTGGTGAGCCGAGTGTGGAGTCCAGTATGGGAAGCGGTGAACCAATTGGAGAGCCAACTAAGGAAATGAAAAATGAAAATTGAAAAATTGATCCCCGAAATGGAAGCAGCAATCCCAGTTTACAAAGAAAGATGGATTAATATCGGCCTTTGTACAGACCCAGCAGATAGACCGAGAGCCGAAAAAGCCATTGTCAAGATGTACGAAAGCGGAGGACTAGAGCCACCAAAAGAAATAGTTTGGACCGAATCTCCTGGTGCCCTTATCGCAGCGGCTAAAGAAAAATACCCAGAAGATGATCCACTAAG
>Ga0210003_1000750_pt1 | contig 29502 bp, 33 predicted proteins | sample LantaG_FD_182804 | JGI IMG/M metagenome (GOLD analysis project Ga0210003, IMG submission 182804) | Deep subsurface microbial communities from Baltic Sea to uncover new lineages of life (NeLLi) - Landsort_02402 metaG (SPAdes) (version 2) | ecosystem: Environmental > Aquatic > Marine > Oceanic >... | reverse complement strand
TTTATTTTATGGGACAGGATATTACGTTGTTTATTATAACTGAGAATACAGATACGGCTGATGTGTATGGTCTTTGCGATGATGCAGGGGTTCTATCATGGGATACCGCAACTGGAGCCAAAAACATATTTGCAGGACCTTTATCAGGAAGTCTTGATTATCGAGACAACACTGTAAAGGGTGTACCTCAATTAACGGATGTAATTGGTTTAGATGTTTCTATTGGAACTATGGATGAAGATATTACATACTTCGGATTTAGGCAAACAACCAAAGCTGAAATTAAAAAGGAAACCACTATAAGCATTACTCGTAAAAAGGAAAGTCTTGTATGGGATGCTGTATTTAACAACCAAACAGCTGCTTATGGTCGATGGGGAGTTTCCGGAACTACAGGTATAGATGGACTTGAAGAACCTACAGTAAACTTAGGATATAGAGTTCACGTTATGTTACAAAACGGAACAGAAGTAATGAGTATACCGGGTTGCGTATTGGCTGCACACACCGTAACTACAAGCGTAGACGGTTCAGCTGATGAGACACTTGAATTTACTACACCGCTAACACCTAGCTTTGGACAGGAAGCTGACCAAGCTGCGTTAACTACCGCGGATTTGTAAGTATAATATGAAATAATGAGGGGGGTTTGAACCCCCTCTCAGGAGAACAAAAAATGACAGAAGAAAAGAAAGAAATATGGTCTATGGACCAATTAGTAGCACTTACTGATGAAGTGCAAATGGAAACAACGGAATTTAGAGGAAAGCTGGTAGAGTTTCAATTTTGTGAACTCACCGAAAAAGAAGAACCTAAATTTACAGGGCTTAATGACGGAATGTCTGAAGATGCAAAAATGGAATTGTATCAAGAAATTGGAACACAACGTGTATTAAAAATGTTAGCTAAAGCAGCTGATAAAAAACCTGATGGACCTAACATAACAAAGGAACAATGGGCACTATTACCTACAACATTAAGATATAGTATATCTAATAAAATTATAGGTGCACAGGAAGAAGTAGCAGAAAGTTTTCGCGACTGATGCTGGAATCGCCTGATGCGGTATTAATTTATATGCCTTTAATGAAAGAATTAGGTATGAGTTGGAATGAAATTAAACAAACATCACGGCACGAATTAAGAGCATTGTGTACTGCTTTATATGAATACAAGGCATACCATTCAATGGACGGCTACACGGCCGAGGATGTCAGTGGAATGGCCAAAAACAAGCCACAAGTAAGGCAACAATACAATGATTACTTACAGACACGACGTAAGTATGATATAATGATAGGAAATGAAAAAAAACCAACCGGTTTTGGAAACATTAAATAATGAGTATGACAGGTCAGCTGTTTGCCACTCGCATTGCTATCGGATTAGCAGTTCCTAGTCCACAGGCTTTACAAAAAACAGGTGGTATTTTAGCTAGAGGTATTCAGCAGATTGTAGGTCAAGCACAAGCAGCTCAAGGTGGTTCTGGAAGAGTAGTTGGAGAATATAGAAATACACTTAATAATATTAACAAGTTGACAATGGGTGCTGCCACTAAGATGAATAATGAGATGAACACACTCTTATCACAAAACTTAAATCAGATGAATAAGTTATCAGGTGGAGCGATGGCAAAATCCTTTAATGAAACTGCTGGTTCTTATTCAAGATTAAAGAAGATTTTAGCAGCCCCGATTAAATCACAACTCGATAAAGGGATGGGAGGTTTATCAGGTATAGCAGCTATGACTAAACAAACACAAAATCTCTATGAAATGGGAGCAGCTAACAGAAAGGAAGTTATAGCTAGCGCACAACAGGTAATCTCCTTGAAACGAGAAGAGGTTGAGATGATAACTAAGGATGTTAATCAGATGTCTCAGAAAACCGATAAGGAAAGAGAGGCTTATAATATCGCTGAAGAAGGATTAAGAACAAAAAAAGAACAACTTAAGGAAGATGAAAAACACTTAAAAAATCTAACCAGACAAGTTGCCGAAGCTGATAAGATGGACACTCTTTCTGCTAGGATGCTGCGTAGACAAAAAGAATGGTCAGCTTCTATTATTGGAGCTGGAAATGCAATACGAAGTAAATTTAATGATGCATTGAGAACTACAGCTATGTTATTAACTGCTGTAGGATATAAATTATCACAAAACACACGAGAGCTAATAGAATATGAAAAAGAATTATTAAATGCCAACTCTGTATTTAACTTAACAAATGACTCACTATTTAAAGTAAGCAATTCTATATTAGAATTCGGAAACGAATTTGGTATAGCTGCTCAAAACGGTGCATCTGGTCTTTATCAGCTTGCTTCGGCAGGTCTTAGCGCAGATGAAGCAATGAAAGTTTTACCATCAACACTTAAATTATCTATGGCTGTACAAGGAGACCACAATACTATTTCTAAGCTTACAGCACAAACATTGTTTGGTTTTGGTATGGAAATGAACGAAGCAGCACTAATTACCGATAAATTCGCGTTTGCTATACAGAAGTCTCTTATTGAGTATCAAGATTTATCAAGCGCTGTTAAGTTTGCTCTACCTTTCTTTACCTCTACAGGGCAATCTATTGACCAATTATTAGGGGCTTTACAGATATTGACTAATAGAGCTTTAGAGGCAGGTATAGCAGGTAGGGGTCTTAGACAAGCATTAGCTGAGTTTGCTGAGAGCGCTATGGATGCTGAAGTAGGCTTCCGTAAGATGGGAGTTGAGATATTAAACAGTCAAGGTGAGATGCTTCAACTGAGTGAAATAGCTGCTCAGTTTGCAGAAGCAGTAGGTCCAACCACCATTTCAAACACAGAATTATTAACAACATTAATTCAGGACTTGAATGTAAGAGGTGCAACTGCGTTTATACATTTAGTTCAGGCCTCTGATGAATTCACACAAGCAGTCGAAGATACTGCTAATGCAGGTGGACAATTAGATGAAATGGTTAAGATTCAGAATGAGTCTCTCTCAGCTCAGATACAAATTTTAAAAACAAATGTATTATCTATATTTGCATTTAGAGATGCAGCTTACGAAGGAACCGAGTTTATGAATGGGTTTCACGAAGCTGTTGTTAGTATGGTTACAGGATTTAGGGGATTAATTATTGAAGGTGAAGGAGCTGACCAACAATTAACTGAATTTGGTATGAATTTACAGAGTATGGCTGTTAAGGCTGTTATTGCGTTTGGTAAACTAGCGGAGGCAGCAGTGGGAGCGGTTCAAGCTATAGCAGATAATGAAGAAATGTTAATGTCTCTCTTTAATATTATGGTGAAATTTATGAGTACTATTGCAAATGCTGTGAAATGGGCAGCTGAAACAGGTGTACCGGGCTTAAACATGTCGTTGCTTGAACTATACGCTACTCTCAAATTAATTTCTATGTTAGGTGTATTTAGTTTATTAGGTAAAATATGGAAGTATGCAAAACATGTGCCAGCTGTGGGTAGGGGTTTGATGGGTTTAAGTACAGCAGCGGGTGCTAGTGCAGCAACGAATAGAGCAGGTGTTGGTTTGATGAATATGGGCTTAAGCGGCGGTCAGGGTAGCGCATTAAGACTGACTGGTGGAGGACTAGCTAGTGGTGCAGTTAAATGGGGTAGTAGGGCCGCTTTAGCTGGTACTGGTATAGGAACCGCCTTAATAGCTTATGAAGCTTTAAAATATATACACGGTACTGGTAAAGTAAAAGGCTTTGGTGGTAAAGCCAATGGTGGATATATGGAAAGAGGTGTAGGTGGACCAGTTATGGTAGGAGAACAGGGACCAGAACTCTTTATGCCGGGTCAATCAGGACAAGTTTTAAATAATGCGCAAACCAATAATATAATGGGTAGTGGTGTGACGTTTAGAAATGTAACAATAGGTATAGACTCTTTTGGAGGTATTGCATGAGTGTAGAAATTAAAAGAAATCATTTTTATAAAAAGCAAGTAATAGGCACTGGTGTTAATGTTAATCCTTTATTTACAGATTTACCACAAGGGACGGCAACTACCGCTACGCTAGGTACTTCCGATTCCGAGAATATATTTGTTTTATCAACTGAAGTACCGGATGAACCTAATTATGGTGAAGCTACTCTTACATCAGCAGCTCTCAGTTTATATAGTCCTACTGTAGATTTTTTAAAGAGTCAAAATATACCTCAAATATCAGGATATCAACTAAATAGTGACATTACAATCAACGAAGGAGGTTATACCACTGCTACAGGTGGTAATAAGTTAGCTGTTTACAGTGTTAAACCTAATAATTCAATTCCCTATTTGTCTGAGGAATTTGAAGGTGACGCGGCTGGTTTCGGAGAAATAACTAGAATGGGAGGAAATGCTCTCAAAGTATTTAAAGACCCCTATATCCTAAAATCTGGTTTAAAGCAAATTATTAGAGATGAGGAGGGTTCAGTTAATGAGCAGCTTTTTAACGTGTTTGCTAAGCAATTAGATTATTATGATGCTACTGGAGAAACGAAACGAGGCACCCTTACTCTCTCAGGAAATAAAGCAAAAATCTCTTTTGGTACGACTCAACAGTCCGTTCAAAGCGACACCTCCTCATTTAAACTTAATCTCGGAAGAGCAAATGTTCTTTTAAAGACCAAATATTTTAAATACTTTAACAAAGATTTAGGTGGGAAACATCTTAGACATGTTAAATATAACCATATGTCAACCTCACCTTCTAGTGTAGAGGGTAATCCAGCAGCTACTAAAGGTAATACCATATTTCAAGATTTTTATGCAACTCGTAATTTCAGTAATCCCTTTGATACTACAGACACCGACCCTATGCTTTCATCCGTTATAGAATTAAGTTCTGAGCAAGCACTTAACGGCGGTCAATCTTTACGAATGTACCACAATTGGGGTTACTCAGTAAACAACCCGCAGGTACAAAAGGCAGTAGGAGTATCTGGTAATATGAATCCTCAGTGTGCGCGTGTTTCTTTGTATGATATACCAATGCCTGATATGGGTCATGATATAGCTAAAACTTCTATAAATGGCGGTACTGACATTACTACCTTAGGTCAAAGTCGTGCAGTAATCCCAGAAATAAGATTACCTATGAATTTAACACAACTTGCACCAAATGTTTTACTATCTGTAGCCGATTATGGTTCTACTACAACTCCATGGACTGACCCTTTATTATATTGGGGTTCTACTGCAACCGCTTATGCAACAGGTTCTAAAGCTTTATGCTCACAGTATGAACAGAGCTTCTTAAGAAGTGTTGTTGTTACTTTTTCTAATTACAAACCTAAAGCAGAGCACACCACCGTCGACCAATTTTTAGATTATGGTTTAAAGAATTTTTATAGAGGAAGGGCTACCGAAAATATAGTCGGAGGTTTTATATTAACTCGCTTTGGTATAGATGGTGCTTCTGAATCTGGTAGTAATCGTGCTTATGCTTTCCCTTTACCTGTTCAAAGAAACGCTAGTCAGGCTGTCGCAACTGGAACTGCTTCATATTATATTAGTGGTAAAACTGGAATGGCAAAACTTCAAGGAAGTACTAATAATTCCTCCGCAATAGGAAATGTTGAGAACTCTACAGTTTTATCGTGGGGAAGGACATTTACAAGTTTACCGGAAAAAGACCAACGCGGGCGTTATGCTGAAATACCGATGAATTCTTGGTTTACGGCACGTATTTTTACAGATATATTTCAACGGAATGGAACAGGGTCGACGACCAAAAGACCGTATTCTGCGACAATTACCCCAGCAGCCGATTTATCATCTGGTAATGCAAGTTATCCAAATATATATGATAGGGGTGTGTCTATGAGGGTTGTTTTTGATACAGAATCACAGAATGGAATGACGCAAACGATGTCCGGTACAACCATGATAAACACAGAAGGTGTTGTTGTAGACTCAAATAATCGTAATTTACCTTTCCTTGATATCCCATTTCCTTGTGGTAATGGTACAGCTAGTGCCGCAGCTTATAAAACAACGAGATATACTTTCCTTGATAATCCAGATTTATATCCTAAACATATGACTATCTGGGTGCAAAATTACCCGTGGGTATCTGGAGGAAATACTACAAATTATAGCTGGCATTCTTTAACCCGCGATGCTGATAATATTCCTAACCCCGAAGGTGCTTCTAGAGAGGTAGAACTTTATGTAGATTCAGTGAATCTTTACAACTACACACCTGAAATTACAAATTTAACTGCAAATAACGATACTGGTGTAGTAAGTTTTGCATCAGAGACCTTTTCATCCCCCTCAAATGTTATTATGAGTGGTAACTCTGCAACTAAAAATAACAATGATTACTATCATCGGTTTGTGGGTTCATACCCTATAGACTATACTATTTCCTGTAACGTTTCTGGTTCAGGTGACACAGACCCAAGAATTATTCAGTTTACATACCCAACACAATTTGATACTGGATACTTAGAAAATGCTGGTACTGTTAGTATTGCTGGTACTGGTATTAATGGGAGTGCTACAATATCTACTATTGATAGTCTTGATTCTTTTACAATGAGCCATGACCCAACTGTAGTCGGAGCGGCTTCGGTAGATATTACTTTTACATCTACAGGAACAGCAGAACCTCCTGTTAATAAAGCAGATATGATTTCTTATGAAGCAGGGCACTGTCTTGTAATGGGTATGGATGATAAAACTAATTTACCTATAGAATCCAACACTGCTGGTTATTTCTTATGGAGTGATTTTAGTACTTCAAATTGGTCCGGTGTTAGTACTGACCCCTTAATACCAGATAAGACCGCAACCCAACAAGGGTCGGCTACTGATAGAGGAGCTATATATAGTCAGCTTTACTCTAGTGAAGAGTATAATAAGATGGGTGGGGGTCTGTATGGTTTTGAATATTATTTGACAGTTGGAAGTTATGACGGCAATCTTTCGGGAGCTGCCTTTCAAGTAAGTCCTGATGGAGCTTTAGCTGCTAATACATTTAATTTAGGTTCGGGAGCTTCTAATCCATGGTTATCTTATGATGCCGGAAGACAAAAGGGGTTCATGTACCTCCAAGTAAGTGGAGCTACAAACACCGATTGGGTTAAAAGAGAAAATATATTAACTAGTGTGAGGATAACTGAATGTGAGGCTAGTAGTAAAGAAGATGCCATATTCGCAGAGAAATTAAATAATAACCAAATAAAGGTAAATGACGCGAGTGTTTTCAATTATACAAACGAGGATGAAACATATATTATATATCTATCGGGAGACGGGTTTGAGGATACCTCAAAAAAAAGGTCTGATTTAAGTTTAGACACAACTTTACCTCCTGTAAATAATATAATTAGCTTTAAACAGGATATAACACTAGCTGACGATGGAGATACGCCTTTAATGTTATCAAACAATTTATATAGATTGTTAGTTAGTCCGCAGAAATTTTATATGACTTTACTTTACAATACTCCTGCTACACGTGTACCTCGTTCTTATGATAGTTTATGTCTGGTGAATGAAATACCTTCGACAGGAGCATCTGGTTTAGTTGCTATTTCTGGTACTACCTTTAATGAAACTACATACACATATACTAGTCCTTCTACCTCTACTGGAGGAGTAGCTGGATTATACAAGAGACCATGGAGTTTAGCTATAACTACTGATAACAATAACATTATTTTAGACCAAGATTTTGGTTATGGTGCTTTTGATGAAGACGCTAATGAAGGTGGGGAGTTGTTTAAAGGTCCCGTGTATCTTGAGGAGTATAACTATTATAGAATAGGCAATTGTGCTAATCTTCGGCAAAAGGAAAGATTAAATATAGGTATTTATTACAATAGTGCTTCGCTCGAACAACAAAGTGTTACTTTTTATACCGATGATTATGCGGGTGTTGCTCCAGCCAATCCTTCTAAAACACCTATTATATATTGGGAATATTTAGACATGCCGCCGGTATTGTCAAATTTGAGAGTTAGTCCATCTTATGATTTATTAAGTAAAGGCACAGACCTTTATGAATTAGATGACACCAACTTAAACGCAGTAACTTTTAATTGGGATGAAGCGGATGCTGGCGATATATGGTATAGGTATTTGATTACCGACACTGGAAGTATAGATGATAAATACCACAATGTTACTTCATGGACTCCGTTAAATGAGGCTCCTCCGAACAATAATTTAGCTACTGTGCCAGTTATCACACAATATTCCCCATGGAATGGTGTAAGCACTACTGGTAATGTTACTGTTGGTAGTGATGTTCGTTCCGTAGTAGAAGGCCAAGGTGGTTATGCAGTTCAATTATTCGACACCACTAACGGTAAGGTTAAACTATTAGGTGACGCTACTACTTATAAAACTTTATATGATAATGGTACAGAATGGACATTAGTTATGCACTGGACTCCTTCGGCGGCAGATAAAGATACACTTTCCCATATTGCGAGTGAAGGTAATAGTGTTGCTAGTGACCCTGATGGCTTTAATGTGCATAAAAATACTAGTAATTTGATGGAGGTGCAGATAGGTGCTATAACTATGACTGGTTCCAAGTATATTGTTTGTGATGGGTCGAAGCCTACTTCTATAATAGTCACATTAGATACCGCTAAACACACTACAGCTAAATTATATGTAGATGGTATCCTAGATGCCACAAGTACTACATCTTCAACCGTTTCTACAGGTCGTTACTATTTTGTAATTGGGGGTCTATACAGTGCTTCAGCACGCGGAACTACTGGTTTTATGGAAGAAGTATTAATATATAACAGGGCTTTAGAAGTTATAGAATCAAGCAGCGAATATGTTTATAATACTACCTACACATTGGATGGCACAAACGTTGGTTCTGGTAATGACCCATTGGTAAACAACGCAAGATTATTTGCCGCAGATTATCACAACTTTAGAGGTACTTCTCCTACAGAACTTGGAATGACTCAATCAACATCATGGAGAACTACTCTTATATGAGCTTAATTTGGAAGAATAGTAGTGATGTTACTATCACAACTGGTTCTGTTAACGAAGAGATTACTGCCCATTTTACATTTGAAAACGACGATATACGAGCTGTTTATGTCGATTGGGATGACGGACCTTCTAATAAAAAAGAAGAAGCTAATTACCAGTGGTTACAATACAGTCAACCTATTCTAAGTGGTAGTGCTACTCATACATACACTAGACAAAATATAGATGGTGCCTCTCCGGGAACATTTGCTCCTATTATACAAACAGTTAATTCTAAAGGATACATTTCACGCTATATGGGTTCTGCGGCAAGTCCCAGTTCGGTGGTCCCTTATACTCGTAATGTAGGAATAGCTTCCATAGTTATAAATGATACTGCACCTACTGCTATAATGAAAGTAGAAAATACTACTGTAAAGAGTGGTATAGATAATAGTCCTTTAGAAATAGAAGGACCTAAAAATGTTTTCTTTGGGATAGCACCCACTGTAACTAAAACAGAATTAGAAACCATTGCTCAAATATCAGTAGAAATTGAAGCTATTATTAATTATAATACTTTTGATTCAGTAACGGCAGTATCTAATAGTGATGTTGTATATAATACTAGTTTTGCTTCTTTATCAAGTCAGGAAACTATCCTTTTGACCCTTGATGTATCTTCGGGTGGTGTTCAATCTGGTGTAGTTAATATTCTGAATTCGACAGATACTGGCGTAACTTTAAATAAAACGATACAGGGTACAGTTGCGCGTATTCTCAGTTTTAAATACGTATCTCCCTCAGCTTATACTGCCACTTATACATATACCGGAAGAGATTATACTCGTAACGAAATATTCAATAGGCTTAAATTATTTTTATATTGTGAGGACGAAGATAACTCTATTCAAGCTAATTATACTCCATTGTGTTATGTGACGTCAGGTCAACCTATAAAAACGGTTGACGATAACGAACGTTTTATAACACTAGATATGACCCAGAGCAGAGCCGCATCGTCAAATGCATCTATTTCTAATTATAGATATGATGCAGGAAAAATATGGTTCAACCCAGCTAATCAATGGGAGCTATCAACTAATATATTAGGAACTAGCACTGAGATTACAAGTGGTATTAAACCAGTTCACTATACTTATTACCAAAGACCCTTCGGATTAAATAGTGCTAATCAACAGCGTTTATTTTATGGTGGAAGTAGTCCTGAAACATGGTATATAAGTGGAACTGCTTCAGGTAATATACGTCAAGATTTAATTGGGTTAGATGATTTTGGAAGAATATATGACCAATATCATATAGTAAGAGCATCTGCGGTAGCATCAACTACTTCGGGAAGTGTCATTACTACAAATCAACCTGATGTATTGTTCTTTAAGGGAGCTCCAGATTGGACTTCTCCCGGTTCTATTACTAGTCTGACTGTGGAGGATAATACGTCTGCTATGAAAAATAATTCTTCTGGTGACCCTGCTACTAATGCTTTTGTTTTAAGTAGTTTGAATCAGCAAGTTGTTAAAGATGTCGAAGGTACCGTTATAAATAATGCAGAAAAAGACTACATTATTCTTTTGTTTGATAGCACAACTAATAAAGTATTCTTTAATAATACGAATTACACTAACTCTTTACGTTCTGATAATTTATCTTCTTGGGACCCCGTAACCAGTGGGTTACATATTGCTGGTGTAGAATATTTACATATTAAAAACTCTGGTAGTGCTACACAAGATGCTATTTGGAAACCTTTAGAATTCAAAGACACAATGAGGATTACGAGAGAATATAGAGATGAAAGTACGGATAGTTATTTAAATTATAATACTACCTTTGCTAAATCAGGTTACCTTTCTTTTAGTATGCCTCAAGATTGGAATAGTATAGATTTAAAGAATTTGTACGGTGGAGTTTATAATGTAACTGGAACTCCTTCTACTGGTGTTCCTGTTGGAGGAGCTGGTTTTGCGGATACAACCTTAGTAATGTCTTATAGTTCTAGTAGTAGTCCATCTCGATATGGTATAACTGCTAAATATACTTTAGATGCTGCTTCACAAACACGATTAGAAGCTTTAGGTGATAAATATGAAATAGGTGCTTATAAATATGCCTTTATTGTTACTGATTCTACAACTAATAATACTGATGGAGCTATGTACTGGGTAGCCAGTGGAAATAATTTAGGTTGGGATGGCACTAATGAACTCAACTTGCAAGTAGGTGCAACTGGAGGAGCTAATTCTACAAATTATGAAGTACCTTCGGGTACTATATCTGGTTCTATGAGAAGAATAAATGCTTATGATGCACTACCCGGTGCCTCTAAAGTGTTTAGTGATGATGGTGAAGTAGTTGCTTATGCTAATGCTGAGCTTGTCCCTGTAGGTGGAGACACGTATAATTATGGTGCGAGTTATTTCTTGAATGTTTATAATGGAACTGACGCACAACTCAAAGCTTCGTCTTGGAGTGGGTCTGCTAAATATGCTTTAAAACTGACCTTAAGTGGAACTACGGGTGCAGGTACGGCTGGCAATCCGGCTCCTGAAGTATGGAATATTTTTGATGGTAATCAAGGGCATGGTGCTATTGTAAAAGAAATAGATGACACTGCCTACAATTTAAATTCATTAGCTATTACAAGTGATATATCTTTAGGAAGAACTGGAGATTACTTTAAAGCTATTACGAGGAAAGGTAAAGTTTATGTAGCCAAGACTGGTATAAGTTTAACTACGGTAGGGTTTAGTAGTGTGGCATTGGGTGATGAAACAAGTTCAACTGCCTTTGAAGACCGTGGTCCTTCTAGCTTATATGGACACCTACATACAATTCGTAGAATACAGGCTGAGGTCGTTCCCGTTTATTGGGATGAACCACAGAAAGACGGTACCTATTTGAGGATATGGGGTATAGTGACTGATATAACTGAGACTCGTGGTAAAAATGGACCTCGTGCAATTATGAATTATTCATTCAACTTAACAATTGAAAAGGTAGCTATACTAACAAATACTGGTGAACTAATGACTAGTATATATCCTTTGGGAGGAATTCCAGATGAAACAACTTACTCCTAGAATTGAAATAGAAGGTAGAGTTACGGACTTTATCAAAGGAGCTTACACAAGTACCGGAGGATTAACCGCAGCTACTCTTCAATTTACATTACCTTTACAATCTGATGGTTATAGGAAACTATGGAATAAAGAAGTTACTTTTTTTGTAGGTGAATCTAAACCTATATTCCGAGGATATATAAAGAGAGTTAAAGAAAATTTTAATCAGATAGAAGTCTTTGCTCAAGATATAATTGGCTATATGGTGTTGGGTGGTAACGCTGAAAAGGCTAAGATAGCTTTAACTGATACTGATAACTTAGATGGTTTAACCGCAGGCGCTGCTATTCAGAAAGCTATTAGTAAAGCCCAACTAAGCTCTAAGATAGGCACAGATATGATAGGCGATACGTCGCCCCTCATTAGCTCCTCTAGGCCCCCTTTAAGGGGTACATTGAGCGTTAAAGATATAATAAAGCAATTGGTTAGTAGAGCTGTGGATAATAGTGGTGATGTACCTTTAGCAAATATTGTGAGAGTAGTAGATGATGGTAGTAGTTCTCAGTTGATAATTGAGTTAGATAAGTCGTTAGACTCTACGCCTAGTTTTGTTTTTACAGAAGAATATAATATTACAGATTTAAAAATTATTTCAAGAAAGATACCAACTATTGTAATAGTAAATGGATATAAGGGGGTAAAGGGTACATTTGTGCATGATAGCGCTATATCTGCTAATGATAGAAACTATCTTGAAGTTAAAAACGAGAACCTTAAATCCCCAGCAGAGTGTAAAGACTTTGCTGCAAAGATTTTTAGAGCTAATATAGAAACTCAATATGAGTATGGTATAAATACATACCAAGGGTTAACTCTTTCCGAGAATGATATAATTAGAATTGATACTGATAATGAACTATTCTCAGGTAATTATAGAGTACGTGGTAAAAAGATAGCGTTCTCTCGAAATAGTTTTGACATTGGGTTAAACATTAATAGGAAGCCTCCTACATTAGCTGAGTATATAGTAAGACAAGATAACTAATCTGAAGAACTGCCTTGTAGTCGTCTGATTATAACATATGTTTGACAGACGTTTGAATTAGTGTTTGTTTGATTAGACATGTTAACTTTTAAATTTGTATTTGCTGGTACGATTATATTTAATTGTTCTGTTCCATCGGTTGCTTCTAGTATAGTTATTAGTGTACCATCAACGTAAACTGCTGCATCGTATGCATCGGATGAGTGTACTGCTTTACTTGCTATTAATGTACATAATGTATCATAGTTTGCATCCATTACATCATCCATAATTGTTACTGCGGGAGTGTCTGTTGCTGCAACTTGATTACTTGCATAATACCCAATTGGTTGTGGGTTGTATTGTGTTTGTTGTGCGCCTGCGTATGTGGAATCTAGATTTATTGCCATATTTTTATCCTCTTGGGTTTCCTATTTGCATATCTGTCCTTCCGTTGGTTGGGGCGAAATCTCCGGAATTCCCGTTACCACCAGATGATTCTGAGTTGGCAGGATTAATAGTACGGACTGAAACGGTACCAGCTGGTTGCATTCCTGCATAATTTGCTACTGTTTCTTCACCTAAACGAACAACGTTATCTATTCTGCCTTCGGAAGTTAGACCTGCGTCCATTCCCATTTTGCGACCATATCCAGTTATATCTGTATCGAATTCCATATTTACTCCTTAAATTTCACACTTGTCACCAACACAAGCATACTCGGATTTACCCTGAGTATTGTCTTGATGTTCATATTTTGACAATAATGCATAGTTAATTAGGGGTAGGCCCTTTATAAGCCTTTCGTAGGTTCTGTGGTCTATTTCTTCATATGGTGCTAATTTATACTTACCACCAGAATATGGTAAAAAGGATACTCCATTAATAATATCCCAGTTCTGATACACCCAGTTACCTACTTCAAACCATTCATCATCTCTAACATATACAGTCATACTAGCGTTATGTTCACACCAGTTATGTTGTAAGTTTTTATAATGTTTCAATTGTTCAATAGCAGTGACATCCTTTCGAGTAATACATCCTTCGGGTGATTTAACTGGAAATTCTAATACCCATGTAGATGCATCTTTCTTTGTTTGTCCATTCTCGGGATTACATTTTATACCGGAATCTTTCATCAACGCAAATAATGGGTCACGAGCTGCAATTCGGTAACGACGTATGTAGTATTTAGAGTAGCGCGGGTGGACACCTGAAGCTGAGTCGACTAACTGTGAAACAGTGCCACTTGGTTTAACACAAGTAGTAGCTGCTGGCATTTTTGTACCCAAAATAGTTGATGCTTTACGTGAGATACGTAAAACACGGCTTTTAAGGGCCGTTAGTGCCTCTGAGGTCAAAACCGAGGGGTTATCCATCTGTCCTGTCAAACTAACACCTAACAGCGCTTCTACGTCACAATTCTTTTTCCACTCTTTTCTTAGATAGGGGAAGTGAGTGAAGGAACTTTGTATAACTCCTATCCAAGTTGCTGTTTCAACCTTGTCTAACAGCGTGTCAAGGTCATCGTCTTCTCGGATTACTACTTCCGAAAGGTTACAAAATTGCATATCTCGTAACATTATTTCTCCACAAGGATTAGTTCCTTGTATTAGAGGAGCGTAACGCCGGGAAGGTGCTTTAGCTTGGGCTGAGGAAAGATTAAATAATCCTCTTTCTCCAGTCCCAGACTTAGCTAATGCTCCCCATTCAATTAAAAAATCAGCAGCGGAAGGTTTTTCTCTAAAAATAGCACTGTTGTTTGCCATAGCACGTTTAATAGGGAAAGGCCAATCCTTTGCATGTCGCATTTCTTTATCATTAAGGTCACTGAGTGATATCTGGGAGCTGCGTCTTACTCCACCTACAACAACAATCTCTGCAATTTGATTACATATATCATGAGCTTCGAGGGTTGTAAGCTTCCGACCTTGAGCATTGTGCATAGTTTCACGAATAAAATCATGCAACTTTACTAGCGGTGCAGGACCAGAAGCACGTCCACCCATAGTCAAGAGGCGTGCGCCTTCTAATCTTATCTTAGAATAATCAAAGTAAATATTCTGTCCACAATACAGGCTTGTCATTAGTGTTTTTACTGAATCAGCCCAGCCAGCTTTAGAATCCTCGATTGTAACCTTAGCTATTCCTTGACCTGATTTTATTGTAGGTATGTCTGGTAATTTCATTACTTCTTCAGACTCAACTGAGAAACCGAAACCAGTACCACACATCAATACATATAAACATTCAGCAAAAGCTTCTACAGAATTAATTTTAGCAAAGGAGCAATTATATATACAGGTATTATCTGCTTTAGCGGCTGGACCTGCGGCCCATAAGAAGCGCATCGATGGCATTACTGCAAACTCTAACATATACTTTCTAATCTTGTTAACAGTCTTTTCAGGTATCTCAGGTCTTTCTGAAATTATGAAACCTAAAAATCTTTCTATTGTTTCAGGCCAATCTTCTCGCCTGTTTTCTTCTTCTAGCCAACGTGAATACGTTCTTTTATATATAAATTCTGATACTTCGTTCTTAAACATTTTACCACTCCTTTTGCGGTTCATTATTATAGTTTGGGCTACTATAAAAGCCTTGTTCTATTTTTTAAAATCAATCAATACTCGTCTACCACAAGTGCAAGGCTCATCTGCCTTACACTCACAGCGACTTTCTGTTGTTAAAAGAGCCATTAATTATAGCTCAGCACAGTGTGGACATCCTTCATCAGGGGGTGGTACAATCTCATCATACTTACCTCCACAGGTGTCACAAAATACTACTTTAGCCATAATTACTCTTTATCTATGGGACCAACCTTGAGAACACCAAGAACATTGACAGTCTGGTCCACCGTCCATATTCGGTTCTTCCGGTTTTTCTTCAACAATTTCTTCTTCGACGGGTGCTTCTTCTTCTTCTTCAGCTAGTTCTTCCGCAATTTCTTCTTCAGCTACTTCTTCAATAACTTCATCTTCGATTGCATCTTCATCTACACAAGCGCATGGTTCTTCACCACATGCTTCACAGGTTTCATCGTATTTCAATGCTCCTGCTAATCTGAATTCTAAATCGGATTTCTTACCGTTGGTAGGTAATCCCATTTCCTTTAGTTGTTTTTTGAGAGCTTTAACATTCATATTAAAGTTCCTCTTTTTTACCGTCAGCGTGTAATCGTATTGTTACTTCTTTACCTCTGCGGTTTATTACTTTGTCGTAATAAGAAACTTTTGGTGCTTCCTTTACGACGGCTGCTTTCGGTGCAGCCTCTACTTCTTTGACGTCAACGTCTTTTTTACTAGCTTTATCCTTTACCATGGTATCACTTTTTCTTGCGGCGTCCCGCTTTTTTCTTTGTTGTTGGCTTTACTTTAGGAGGAAGTTTGGCGCCTTTAGGCGTCTCCTTCTCCCATTTCTTTGCCATCTTCGGCTTGTTCTTGTACATCCAAGCTCTCTGTTTCTTGCTTTTGAAGGGCATCTGCGTTCTCCTTTTGTAGTGCGGCTATGTGGGCTTGCCATTGCATAACCAGTTCTTCTTTCTCCATGAACTCATTTACGATGCCTGCATTATCTTGTAATGCTTTTGACATCTGTTGTGCTTCTACTTCAATTTGTCTCAGCCTATCTCCAGCTGCTCTAACTTGACTTAAAAGCCAGTTCATGTTATCCATTGTTTGCGCTGGGCCTGCACCTTTTTCAAAGTCCTTAACCCATGCTTCTACATCGTTCATACGTTTTTCTATTCTTTTTAATGTTGCCATTTTTTTTCTCCTATGAACAAGTGCAATCACTTGAACATATTTTCATTTCTATTAATTTATCCTTTGAATATCTATTTAAAGCTTTCTCTCTCATATTAGTAATAATATGCCCTGCGGTGTCTGGGTCATCTGTATACCAGCCCCAATCACCACCATCTTCGTTATATATACTCTCGAATATAAAATGAATGTCACGGTTGGAATATCCTGCATTGATTAATTCCATACCAATTATTTTGTTATCTTCGTGGGAGCTATGTCCACGCTCTATATTAAGCTCTATGAGCTTCATTATGCATTTACGTAAGGGCATAATATAAGCATTGTTATGTATAGCATGCTTAATAGGGCTTGCTACATCATTAATTTTATCTAAGAGGTAAGTAATGCTTAGAGATACATTATGCTCAATCTCTTTTTCATCACACATAAACTCTACAAAGTCTCTGTATGCCTTCTTACTTCTATTACTTTCAAACTTATCATCACGAGGTTCTACAGCTATACCATAGATTTCCTCGATACTCATCTTCATAACTTCCTCAACTGAGAGTTGTGTACACCACACCCCTGTTGGTTCTTTAGTTAGTTTAGATATATACTTTGTGTTGGGTATACGTCTTAAACACGCTACACTATTGTTAATACAAGCTTGGTCAAGGGTCTTCAGTTTGTATTCTGTTTTTATAAATGTTAAGTATTTTCTTAGCATGTCTCGTTTCAAACCATCCGATAAGCCCACATGCGAGTATAGGTCTATATTCATTTGAAAGCCCTTGCCCCCTGTAAGATATATCCTTGGGATTATCTCTCTCGGCTTGCAATACTGCCTTATAAATTTTCTTACGTCCTTTAAACATTTGTTTACATCCTTTTCGTCATCAAAATCAAACCACAAAGTATTTATTGCAGCTGAATCATAATCTGTTTTATCCCAGCTACTTTTAACTCTAGGGTTCTCTCTTCGGTCATCAAATACATAAACACTAGTGTAACAATTTTTGTTACCATTGAATTTATCTACCTGAATTTCCAATTCTTCTATGGAATAACACCTAGCTATTCTGGCTGGGATTCCAAATTCTCTGTAATACATTCTCCTACTATCTCCATTACTTCTATTTTTTGACACCAATCTCTTGGTATTGCCATGATATCTGCACCATCGCAGTGTGACCCATGCATCACTAGTATTAAAGCTTTGTCGTCCTTTGCTACTAATTCACCAACTGTTTCACAAACAGTGAGGTGTTCTGATGGGTTTTTGGCGTTAATTCTATATTCTTTAAACGTACTAGCTGCATCATTCCATGTAACTTTAACGAAAGGTCCAGTGCTTCCTAATGTTTCAGCATCCCTACTTCGATTGTCTAACAAGGTTCTCCTTCCAATCTTCAAATAGACCCGCAACAACACTCAAATCATTATCATGAGAATAATACTTAGCGTTGGGTGGTGTCTCGGTAACCATAACTGGATTGTATGGTCTCTCAAACAATACTCTATCGTATGGTATTTCTTGAGTTGATAACCATTCTTTAGTAGCCATCACCCAATCCAAAGAGTTAGGCCTCTTACACCATATTGTTATATTATGGCCCGATTCTTTCAACCAAACCATAAAATCTCTAACATTTGCTAGAGGGCGTGCCGTTTCTACGTCAGTGTAGACTTTACATGGGGTACATATTATACCATCCATTCCAAATACTAAGTTCATTTCTTTATTTCCTCTTCTATTTTATTTATCCATTCAATCCATCGTTTACCTACGACGTCCCAACTATACTCTTTCAAAGTATGTTTGCGTCCTGCTATTCCTGTTTGTAATTTCTTATCAGGATTGTCATAGTAATATTGTATTGCTTCACACATAGCATTCTCTGATGCTAGTGCTCTTTGGGGTGCTGCACGAGCGGGGGTATCCCACCACATGTCTTTATATGGTATTAATATACCTCTCTCACATATATCCTCTTCTTCAAGATGGTCTCTACCGTTAGGCATAGGGTCATCATGTGCACCTCCTAAAGGATACATTGGTATGTCTTCATTCTCAGGGTCTTTGCTCTTTATTAACTCATATCCGGTGGTATAATTAGTAACACATATTGGTACACCACACGACATAGCTTCTAATGTAGGAATACCAAATCCTTCACCACCTGTAGGTAAAACAAATATATCCATACAATTATATAAGTTAGCCATACCTTCTTCATCTAGTGCTTCTCGATTATCTAGCGAGCCCATAAGTGGTTTCATAAGATATTCTTCTATACCATACTGTTTAGCAAAGGATGGGAATCTCCAACCCATGTTATCACTCCAATCCATATGTAACATTAATTTAGCTTCATCTGGACTGAGATTATTTTTCTTTACAAACTGAGCGAATGCTTTTACGAGACGTGGTATATTTTTTCGGTGTTGATTTCTAGCTACACATCCTACTATGAATGCATCTGGTTTTTCTTCAGCACCATACTTAGGATTCATTATCGGTTTAAATAAACCAGTATCTACACCATGAGGTATATATGTAGTATCTACATCAAAATCCTTTTTAAGTCCTATTTGTCCATATCTCGACATGGCTACACCATAGTCTACATTGTTAAGTTGTAATTTCCATTCCGATACAGAGGGTTCTCCATCATAAGGTATAATAACTCCAAGCTTCCAAGGTACACCTTTAGATATATCTTTGAATGCTTTATTCATCAAATCCATTCTTTGTTTTCTACTAAGTATATTACCCTTATCATCACGGAATGCCATTGTAATTTGATTAGGTTGCTTCATATCTGTCATGTGTTTAAACATCTGAAAATCAAGATGTCCTAACACAAGGTCGGGTTTAAAGTTTTTTAACCAATGTGGAAAGGATTTCTCTCCAAATCTTTCTTGACCCGGAAACATTATAGGTAAGGTCTCAAACCAAGCTTCTTTCTCAGTTTGTCCTAGTGGCCATGGTGTAAACCATTGACCGTGTCTATCGTTTTGACATCCTCCGTATCCTATACGGTGTCCTTCGTTATGTAAAATTGAAGATACGTTTTTTGTATTTGTTCCAAAACCAGTGGGTGCCCACGGGCTATCTGATACTGGCATAATTCTTAATCCAGTATAAGGTTCTAATATAAAATTCGCATCGTCGCCGTATCTACCTACGGGCTTTGCTGCTTGTTTATTGTTCATCATTAATCCTATTGTTTTATAGCTATAATATCTCTCTTATTAACAATAACTGTACCTTTTTCACCGGTAAGATAAACGAAATTTTCATCATCATTCTTTATCATTCCTCTTCCTACCTTTGTTCTTTCTTCTTCACGCCAAACCACTTTGACTTCTGCGTCTGTCAAAAATGCAGACAACGGTTTATTTTCTTTTTCATCCATTATATCACTTCCCCCGAAGGGTTAGGAGCAGCAACGTGCTGTCCTTATATTAATTAATCTATTGTGCTATTTAAAGGTTTGTCTCATCTTTAAGCTTTTGATAATACTTTCCCTGCTGTATCATTTGTTCTGGAGATGCATTACCTTTATGGTTATTTGCTATCCAAGATATTATCTGTATGTTATCTAAAGTATGTGGTAGAAAACTATCTATTCTATCTACACTTGGAGAATTAGCTGCATTTAAATATCCCTTCTTTGCATCGGGATTATATGTTCTAAACATAGGGATATTATATACAGGGCATATATAGTTACCGTCTTTATTTTTTTCTAACACATCAAATTTCTTTTTAAAAGCATGGTATTGTTTGTCGTCTCTCATATTAAAATATCTTGTTGTCCTAACGATACCATCTTCATCTTTCATTGGTCCTCCTGATTTCAGTTTACTAACAGGAAGACCGTCATCTTTACGCATACTTCTATATCTAATATAAAAATTAAATTCTATATTTTCTTGATTAAGTTTCCACATAGTGTGACTCACGCACTGTATAGTTCTGTTTATACAGCCACGTTTTAAAACAGATGCATATTTTTTAGGGTTTTTATAATGTACCGTTGTAGGTGGTGCAAAAAACTCTAAAGGCCATAACATTACATTTTTACAGTTCGCACAGGAACAAGCATATAAATTCATGTCCTTGTCGTAGAACGCCCCTGACATACCTAAACGAGGTTCATCCATACTATAGCCATGTATTTCTTTGAATTTAGCTTTATACCTTTGTCTACCGTATTCTTTAGAGTCTTCTTTATGACTGATACCATATTTGGATTCTTTCTTAGGTATGTTGGGGTTTATTCCTGCTATTCCGAGGCTCTTTTTCAATGCACTAAATGCCTCAGCACCTATAGGAGGTATCTCTTTTAATATTTGTCTAGAAGTATATCCTTTACCCCATAGTTCCAGTACTTTAGTGCCAAGTGCCGGACGTGTAGTCAAGTGACCGTTCCTCATATCCACTCCGCTAAAGACTTTTGTTTTTTATCTAACATAGTTAGTGGTGGTTTTCTTTTAACATATTCTTTTAAACCAAACTTCATGAGAAGGTTACTTACGACATCCCAATAGTAACGCATGTCTATTGCATCTATTGTTGATATAGATTCTTTAAGAACAAATCCTTCTTTACATCGAGCATAGAAGTAAGTAGTTCCTTCACTTGGTATTATACCCATAATCTTTCCTTGATTCATTAAGTTAACCATAAGGTCCGTATCTGATTTATACTCATCATATCCTCTATTCATTGAACGACGCATTATATAATCTTCTAATTTATATTCAGAGAAATCATACAAGGAATCTACAAAGTCAGGGGAAACGGTATTATTCAACGCCGCGTCTGCTAAACTATCTAATACCTTGTTATAGAATATAGAGCGGCTCTTAGATTTAAATGTGCTTCCATGCTTTGTAACACTACCATCCAAGTTACGCAATATATAATTACCAACTTGTATCCATACACCCTCTAAAAACTCATCTTTATCCATAGATATGTGTTTAGCTTCAGTAAATGGTAATTGGTGTACAAGAAGGTGTTGAAGTCTTTTACTTAACCATTTCTCGTCCACATCAACATTAGTATTAATCCCATCTGTATGTACATATACCACAGCATCTTCTCCATGTCTGCCACGGATAATATCGACAGCCGAAAGAAGGAGCCAGCGCGCCACTGCTGTGATAGTAAGGCCCACACCCATATCACCGTAAGAAATGTAAGGATTAGCGTTTGCACCATAGAAAGTATTCACCATTATTTTAAGAGCGTCGGATTTGCTCTTATCCTCTTTCGTCGTCCCAGCCTTATAAGGTTTTCGCATATCTTTAAATAAAGAACACATCTCATATAGGCAACTCTTCTTACTTTGGTCAATTTCTATCATCAATCTCTTATTAACCTTATTATCAGGAACATAGAGGATTCCATCCTTAAACTCTATGTCTGGTGTATAGTCGTCATAGCCTACGATTCTAGTCGTATCGGGCCCTAAGTTTAGAGCCATCGCTATAGAGGGATAATAAGAACTGAAGTCAACTTTATAGTTTCTCGGTTCAAACCCCTTTCTATAGAGCTCTATGTGTGCAGCTTGATAATTACCTTTATCGAATCTAAATATCTCTGGATGTCGCGTTTTATTATTATTAAGCGCCACTATGCCCTGCTCAAAGAGAGCCCTGCCCTGTAGAATTTTCGTAATGTAGCTACTGGGGGCGTTCACATAGGTTGCTAAGGGGACACTGAGTGTCTCTGCTACGTATTGTATTTGTGGAAAATAGTGATTATACATATAGAGTGTACAATCTACATCTGATAGGACGTACTCTTCGATTTCCTCAAGTGAGTAGTCCATTAGAGTTTTGTTTGCGAAGTCGAGCTCAATCGGATTGAGTCCGAATGCCTGAGATACTTGCTTAAGACCGCGTGGTAAGCCTGATAAAGAATAGTCTAATCGAGCCCATCTTAGTAAGTCAAGAATAACTCGACCACCTGCGCTCATCTTTAATTCACGACTGTCTTTAGGAGGTTCATACCCCCAACTAGACCCATCTCGGTTAAGATGTTTCTTGTATTGTGTTTCGTTTATATGGTTATACCTAACTCTGTGAAGTATCTGCGGAATATCATATCCCACCAGATTCCACCCCGTAATAATATCAGGGTCATAGTCTTGTACAAAATTAGCGAAGTCCCATAGTAGTTGTTTATCATCTTCATTTTCGTTATCCCATAAGAATACTTTGCGCTCTCCGGTGGAGCATACAATGCCAATAGCAACAATAGGGTATTTTTCACCAAAGGGAAATTTACCATCAGGGGAGTGTGTTTCAATATCAAACACAAGGCATTTAACGTCGTTGTCGTTAGGGTAATCTGTAAAGAACGTTGGATGTTCTATACATAACTTTTCGAGTAACGCTTCTCGTCCACCATCAAAGAGTGCGTGGGTAGGAATGTGGTCCTTTCCCGGAGTGTATTCATGTTTCTTTAGTTTGATTGTGTCATCTGAAGCAATCAACTTCTTAGTCTCCCCCTCTTCGTCTTCAGTATAGAAATAGGGACTGTAGGGTGATTCTACAGCTTCTGTCTCTCCGTTCCTATACATTTTGACCATCAGTTTATTATTTTTAAGATTAATTGTGCGTTTGTTTATACTTCCTATTAGTGGTACTTTCATAGTTTTCCGTTTATTTCTTTTATTTGTTTAAGAATAGCTCTTAATATGGTAGCAGATGCATCATGTGGGGTGGCTTTAACCATTATTCTTCCTCAGTTGGTGTGACGTTCTTAGTTGGGGGTGTGACATCTACTGTAACTAATTCTTCTTTAACTTCCCACATACTAATAAGTTGCACTGCATCTTGAATTGCTCTACCCCATGCTCTATGAATTTTAGCTACTGTTTTCATATCATTAGGGTCATCATCAGAATCTTCAGGTTCAAATTGTCCTGACATATCATAGTGATAATCACTAGCTGCCTTCAATATAGAAGCCCATTGTTCTCTTTCGTCATTATTATTAATAACTAATTTATCCATGTCTGACATTAATGTCCTCTATACTCTATTAAATCTTCTTTTGACATTCTATTAAATAGTTTATCCATGTTGTTAACCATCAGTTCCGATAGTTTAACACCATAGACATCACATAGTCTTGTTAGATACCATAACACATCACCCATTTCATCTATGATGAGCTCGGTATTGTCTATGCGGTCTCTTATTTCTTTCTTAAATGCACCACCGACTTCGCCGGCTTCGTTCATTAAACCTAACATTAGGTATTCTTTTTCCCTTCTCTTAGGGTATTTGGCTGTTTTACGGGTAAACTCCGTATATGTTGCTTCTATTCCTTTTACCATATATTTAACTCCTTTGGTATTTTACTGAGTATATTCTTTCTCTCAGTTGGCAAGTACCTATATACTAGGTCTGCCTTCTCATTACTCTGTATGACCCACGGTTTGATGATTATTAAATCACGCTCCCTGACCCACATTCTTCTTTTTAATTTACCACCGATGCGTATCATTCTATTGTTACCATCAGCACATAGGGCTCTAAATCTTGAACCACCTGACATTTCAATAACAACTGCAAATTGCTCTCCTTTCCTAGGATACCTAAGCTTTCTCGATATATAATTTGATGGCTTCGTATTCTTTGTCATCATAGTCTCCTGAGGCTTTTAATAAAAAGCCTTCATATGTATATTTTTTAGCTATTGAAGCATCGTGAGCTGACTTAAATATATGGTCGTAATCCCCATACTCTACATCTACCGCTCTCTTTGTTCTCTCACCCAATTCAAGGTTGTCCCCACTAAACGGGTCAACAATTTTGATATTGCTACAGCTGCTCCTAATGTATTCATTAGATACTTCAGGCCAGTTCTCTCGTATAAAGTTTTTTGTTTCATCTATTAATTTACTCCAATCTATTTTTGCTGCTGGTTCTGTTATCAATGGACTTTTAAAATAGAGTTTACGCTTACCATCATCCTCTACTTCTAAAAACCCTGTCATTAATAGTCCAGATATTACAGGTCTTAACTTAGTGAATGGTAGACCTGCGGCTTTAGCTGCCTTTTTTAATTCACCTTCAGACATCTTTACTGTATCACTATCAGCAAAACCAAACCTATCCATTCTTGTTTCAGGGAAAAGTTTTAATATATCTGTTCCATGACTAGGCATATGTAAACACTCTTCAACAAATGAATTAAGATAAATACGTAAGCCCAACCAATTATGCTTAGGTGATACCATACCATAAGTCACACCATCCTTCTCGGTTCGAACTATTTCATCAGGATAGAATCTAGCAATAGCATTAATCAATCTCAATAAGTATTGAACTTTAGACCTAGATACTGGAAAGGCTGAGGGTATTGCTTCCATTAAGAAAGGAGCACAGGGGTTTTTCATTACTGTTGCGTCATCCGCATCTCGTTCTCGTATTGCTTTTGTTAAATGTATTTTGAGGTTTTCTATCTCCTTGTTTGACATACTCGATAATTTAGTTGGTGGTGCTGCTACTTGCATGAGTTTATGTTGTATAACCCTCTCAGTCTGAGAGACTGTGGGATTAGTATGCATAATCATACATCTACGTTCCAACTCAGCATCGAACATAGCCGAACCTTTGTCATTTTCAACAGCGACGGCCATCAATACAAACTTTGGTTTTAAGAAATGTATTTTAGTTGGTGAAGTTGTTGAAGTTACATCTGTTCTTTTGCGGGTAGCGGTCCTTCCGTCGGCCCATGTTTTGATTACTTCCATTACTCCTTCAGGAATCTTCTGAGCTTCGGGTATTGCCACAAACCGAGCCTTGTTTATAGTATCCATATCATACCATACTGCGGTTTCTGACATGTGTTCTATGGTGTGAATCCAATCCTTGGGGAGGAGTTGACCTATAGCTTCCATTAAGACTGTTTTACCAGTCCCACTATATGCTTTTATACAAAAGTTAGTATCTTCTAATAGATACGATAAACTCGCCGTTAAAGCAAGTGCATCCTCTCCTAGTATTGGGAAGAGGGTGCCATCCGGTTTCTTCGCATTATGGAAATACCTTAGCAAATCATATATTTCTAATTTTTTCATATCCATTTAGTCCGCGCATTACGTAAGTTGAGAACATTATGTTCACATAACTTCACTGCATACTTTTTCATTTCTTTTTCATTTATAGCTGGAAAGTTTTCTTTTAAGATTAAAAACAAATCAATCATGGTGATTGGGTCTCCATCTTTATCTTTTAGAAACTCTGCTATTTCTTCTGGCACTGCCCATACATAACTCTGTTCATCACTTGATTCTAAGCTTGGTCTAAACTTCTCTTCCACAAAGGGATTGAGTTCAGTAACACTTAAATCGTATCCATTCACTTCTCTTCCTGCCGTTGTCATTACTTTACCTTTCTTAATTTCAAAAACCTTATCGGTTGGGTTGAACCCATTTTCAATTAATATGGTAAAAACTCTTTGAGCTAACGTATGAGCACCCACTGTTAGTGTTAAATATTTTACTTGTCTTTCTTCGGATGTGTAAAGACCATAGGTAAATTCATTTATCTTAGGTGTATTGTTTTTACAGAATACACATTCACCTTCCTTAGCCCAGCACTTGCTCCTTTTTTTAGTTGTAGGGTTCCAGTGCTTTACTCTATGGATAGGTGATATAAAGGCAAACTGACCCAAAGCGGTCATTGAATCTTCTAACCATATCCTATCGCTTCGGGTTGACTGAATCCAGTCGTCGTATTCACTCATTCTATTTTTATTATTTTTCCTTTGGTTGGGGCTATCTTGTGTATAGTTACATCAAGAACGCCGTTGTTAAAGGTTGCTTTTACTTTTGATGGATTTAACTCAAAGTCAAACGACTGACCGAAGTCGTAGTCACGGTCTTCAGTAGTAGCTTTAAAAGCTACACTGTCTATATTAACTGAGAGTTCTATGTCTTTCTTCTCAACTCCCGGAAGGTCTGCGGTAAGAACTATACAGTCATCTCTCTCTTCAACTGTTCCTATCTTAGGATGTGTTCTATTCCAGCTCATCTGCCGGTCCTCATTCTCAATATGAGAAAGTAAGTCAACCCACATGTCCATCATGCGTTCTGTATTCTTATCTGGAAAGAACATTAGTCCTCCACTGTTGGAGCTGATGCTCCATCTGTTCTCTTCATTAATCTGAAGTAAGGTTTGTTGCTACCTTCTTTCCAGTAGGTGTTTCTGAACATAACATATTCATCTCCACCCTCTGATTTACCTGAGTAGTAAACATTTCCGTTCTTGTCTGTGTTCCGGAACAATCCGGCTGCAAGTTCTAAGCTAGTTTTTTCTGCCATTTTTTATTTCCTCCTTTTTTATCCATGCATTTGTCCGCTTTGCATAGCTGCGGTTTTGATATCTATTTCTAATAGCTTCTCTCCATAGGCTGCTATTAGTTTATCTATCGTTTCATTAAAGAAAGCCCTAACATCTATGTTCTCGTTGGGTGCTATCTCCATTTGAAATGTCCCGATGCGTAGAAGATGTGTCATCTTACATGCATCCATTTTAGCTGATATTAAATCTCCAGCTAATTCTGCCATCACTGTGGGGTCACTAGAAGATAAATCTGTCATCTATGACCTCCAATTTTATTAATATTTTTCTTAGGTTTTTTATCATGCCTGTTGTCTCCGCTATTTTGTTTTCCAAATCATCAAATCGTTGTGACATCTTATCTATTCTTGCTAAGATATCTTCCACGTTCTGAACAAATGGAAACCAATTGCTTTCTTCGCTATATCTAGCGTTTCTTAGACGAATTTCGCTTGCCCATCTTGTGTGATGGTTTGCTTCCGCCTTTCTGTCCTCTTCTATTGTCATTATTTTGATTCCTTTTTAGTTGTTTCATGAGTATTTTGTTCCTTCGTGGGTTCACATGATGACCCTGCCCTGACCATCCGTCAGTATAATAGCGAATGTATCCCATGTAGTAATCTCTACAGTTTTCCTCAGTCGGTTCTAGACCACGGATTGAGACCTTTTGCATTATACTTTGAACTGTCTTGTTGTTCTTGCCTTTCTTCCAAATTCTTGTGAACTGTTCCCATCTATCATTCATAATATATATACTCCTAAGACCATACCTATACCTAAACCAAATAAGAATCCTGATAATAGCATAACTATGTCTGAAGATATGTGTAAATCTTTATCACTCATACTTGACCTCCAATTATAGCATAACACTCACGACAATATGGATTACCAACTGAGTCTTTGTATATAGCATACCTTATATCTAATTCCCATTTCTTACATAGATTACATTTCATGCGAAGTATACTCCGAGTATGGCACCCATAACAAAGCCACAGAATAAACCATAAATATAATACTTCTCAGATTCAGTTATGAGGTGGCTCATCCGAACATACTCCCTGTGTAGGACTTATGTTCAGGCTCACTCTCTGGAACTGGCTGAAAGCTCTCGGGTGAATTCTCTTTAGCGGCTTTAACCATGATTTCTAATACTTTAACATAAGCTAAGATTGACATCTCTTGCCATTTCTTTAACTGATAGGTCTTAGATACTTTTTCAAGGCATTCACCTATGTGCATTATATCTATTCCATCCATAGCTTTAACTAAAATTTCCCATTCTATCTGTTCTTCTTTAGTCATAAGAGATTTAACCTCTAAGGCTTTGTCTTTATTTTGGGCGGCTTTCAAAAAGCCATCTAACATTTCATTCATACTAATCTAATATGTCCACTTGAACTTTCTTAATGAGGTAATGTCCTTCATCATTCTGGAACCAAACGACGTTGTCGCCTGAGTCCATCTTCATGTCTTCCAAAATTACATCTGGAATATATATCGATTTGTATTCACTTATTCTTTTTATACTGCTTATTTGTTTCATTCTACCACCAATCTATCTAATCTATATGCTCTAGCATGTTGTTTAAACTGAGAACTATATTGTTTTAAATTGTATCTGTTGTCTTTACCTACTACGTAGAACTTACCTGCTTCAGACATTCTAATATCTTCGGGTAAGATTTTTCTTACTGAATCACTATCTGAACTATGCTTCCATGAAGCAAAGTCAAACTGTGTTCTGTTTTCAGGATTGTATCTGATACTAACCTGTTTGTGCTGGCCTGTCTTTTGGTAATGCTTTACAGCATCCATAAGACTGTTGATTTGTTCTGTTCTGTTCATTTAATCACCTTGATAATCTACCATAACAACTGACTATATAAAGCTTTTGTTATGTAAGCTGAGACCTGTATACTATATACTCTCAGTTGGGCCCATAGTGGGACTTCTATTGGAATTATATCCATTATTTCTTGCCTGCACATCTCGTGCAGTATTGATTGCCTTCGTAGTCTGTAAAGATACTCCTACCGTTGCACATGGCGCATGTAATCATCATATTATACAATATACTATGGTATGTATTTAACCTTTGCGTCATTTTAATAAAATGTAACCAAACGTGAATGATACTACTATGAGACAAGCCCATAAATATATCACCCATTGTAATGGTGTCCATTCCTCTTTCTTTTCTATTTTCATTTGTTTTTCCTTTTTACCTACTATGAAGTGAGGCATCCTATTCCAACACTCATCACAGAGATAAGCTCTGATATGAGGTTCTTCTGACATATAATGTATGTGACAACTTT
>Ga0210003_1000749_pt1 | contig 29506 bp, 44 predicted proteins | sample LantaG_FD_182804 | JGI IMG/M metagenome (GOLD analysis project Ga0210003, IMG submission 182804) | Deep subsurface microbial communities from Baltic Sea to uncover new lineages of life (NeLLi) - Landsort_02402 metaG (SPAdes) (version 2) | ecosystem: Environmental > Aquatic > Marine > Oceanic >... | reverse complement strand
TATTACCACAACACCAGCTCTATCATCAGCACCTAAAACGGTTGTTCCATCTGTTTCAATGAAATGTTCTTGACCACCTGATTTAGTTTCTATTGAATCAAATACATGTTTAACTTTTCTTCTAGAATGTGCTGCTGTATCAAGATGGGATGCAAACATAGTATCACTTTCACCTATCTTTATCCAATAATTACCAATATGATCTTCAGTAATACCTTCAGGTAAATATTTTTCTAGCATATATTCCTGACCTATTACTTCAGTATATTGTGTTAATTCTAAAAATTTTTCTTTAATATTCATATTATATTTAAATTTCGTTATAAGTTTCTTTCATATATTTTTCTATTTCACTCCAATCCGATGTTGATATTTGATATAATGGTGTCTTATTATATTTCATAGTTACTTGAAATTGCCATTTGTCTTTATGTGTTTCTATACGATAACAATAAATATTAGTGTATATAAGAGCAACCGGGTATTTATATTCAAGCCAAGGAACTTTATCTATAATCACCGTTGTATAGTCAATAGTTGGTATTTCATTTTCAAGCTTTTTTACCCTATCTTTTAAATTTATATATGATACATAAGTTTCTTCACCCATTATTTCTTTTATTTCATCTGGGGTTTTACTTACCATTTTATCTCTAATACTTTCACTTAACCACTTATTAAAATTATTAACAAACATTAATTTTTATTAGTTTTGTATTATATATAAAAATTAATATTTAGTAGTCCAATTTGGGTCAGGTAAGAAATTATTCTTTTCGTATTCTTTAAATAAATTATAAATTGGTTCCCAATCTTTTTCCGGATTAAATGCTGCTTTATCATCAATTAATACATTGAAATAAAATTTCTTTTCGTAATAACCAAAGTTACCATTATTTGATGATATGTCTAAATTTTCATTTATTTTATCAAATACAATTTCATCTTTAGCTAATTGTCTGACATATTCTTCTATTTCTTGGGGATATGAAGATGTCCACATAATAGTTATAATATCATCCCTTTTTGTTAATAATTGCATTGTTTCCAAAGCAAATGGATAATAATGTATTGATTTATCATTTAAATCATAAGTTGGTTTAATTATTGTTCGATGCATATCTATCAACCAGTACGTTTCGTACCATTCCTTTGAAAATGAATGTAAAAACATTGCGTGTATATACTCTGTCCATGATGTTGTTAAAAATTTATCGTACATATTATTTTATATTAAAAAATTTAAAAATTTGTATTTTCTTTATTCCTTTAAGGGTTTTTATAGATTGATTTCTATTAAATGTAATAGAATTAAATTTTTCACTAATTTGTAAATGCCAATAAAAAAATCTTATATTTAAAATTAAATTACTCATTATTTATGTTTATATGATACTGGTATTTTTCTTTTTAATATTAAAGACAATTTTTTAGCAATCAATTTCTTTTTAATTGGGGATAATCTATCTGTAAAAAATACACCATCTGTGTGATCAAATTCATGTTGAATTACCCTAGCTAAAAAACCATTAAATTCTTTTTCTTGTTCAGTAAAATTAGCATCTAAATATTTAATCTTTACTTTAATTGGTCTTTTTACTTCTTCTAATATTCCAGGTAAACTTAAACACCCTTCTTCAAAATATTCCATATCTTTTGAATATTCTGTAATTATCGGATTAATAAAAACTTCTTGTAAACCACCACTTTCTAATGATGATGTTAAATAATCTACAATAAACAATTTATATGGTCTACCTACCTGATGAGCAGCTAAACCTACACCTTCAGCTTGATTTAATGTAGAAAACATATTTTCTATTAATTCTTCGATCTCTTTTGTTCGTTCCTTAATAAAAATACCTTTTTTCCTTAAAACAGGATTACCATATAAATATACGGGTAGTATCATAGGTTATTATATTTAATAATTATAAAAATGTTTATTATTTATTATTCATTGCTTTGTATTTATCAATATCTAAAAGCATTATAATATTTCTTAATATATTATCAGGGTCACGTAATTCCTTATCAATAAATGTTTCACCCTTTATTATTTTATCATAAATAGATTTTGATAGTTCATATGAATCAACACCTTTATTAATTCTAATATTTTTAGTATTGTACTTAGTGTAAAAATCAATGAATTTATCAAGTTTTTCTAAAAATATTTTTTTATACATATTTATTTCAGATTCAGGTTCACCTTGATGTTGTTCATAAAAAGTATCAGAAAACAAAACATCTTTATATTTTGTCAATAAATATTGTTGGTATTTTTGATAATCTTTAAATTTTTTCATGATATTCTGTATAATATATGTCAAAATCTTTTAATATTTTTTCTTTATCCATAGCTAATGCATATTGTGTGAAATCATCAAATTGATTTTTAAATCCACTAATAGCATCACCTAATTTTTCACCTTTTAATTCTGGGTATAATTCCATAAGGATTCTACCATTAAATTTAGAAGAGATTATTTTATTTTTTTCTTCTCTTTCTTTATATTCTGAAATTTGTTGTTCAATTTTAGATAAATCCATTAATGGTTTACATTCTAATTCTGTTCCACCATAATCAGCAGTTGAAAATTTATGTACATATTCAAAAAATGGTTCATTTAAAAATTTTATTTTTTCTTGTAACCTAAAATCATTTAAGTATTTAATTCTCATATGATTTTTGACAATAAAATCAATTATTTTCGGATCACCACCTAAAGCTAAAATCCAATCTTCGTATTTATGTACAATATTTGCTGAATCATCTTCGTGACCGTGTGCAGTCCAACTTTGTTTTTCTTCATTCCAATCTGTTGTTGTTACTTTACCCAGGTCGTGAAAAAAACCAGCAAGTGATAAATTAATATCATTATAACAATTTTGTAACCTATTTGTTACTAAACGAGTATGAATATATACATTTCCTTCCGGATGCCATTCTTTACTCTGTTCTATATCTTTAGTAGCATCTACAATATCTTTTAAATCTTGTGGAGCACTATCATATAAAAGTTTGAATTCATCTATGTATGAACTTTCATTTATAAAATTGCTATATTTTTTTATTCTATTCATAATTTTCAATCTTCAATATTTCCCCCAATTTAATAATCCAACATTCTTCATCCCAACCCCAAGCTGGATTTCCATGACCACCTTTTTGTATTCCTTTACATTCTACCCACATAACCGGGGAATCTTTTCTATAACCTTGTCTAAACTTAACTGTATCGTATTCACGATCTTGTAATCTAACATCCCAATAAGGTTTAATTATTCTGTATTCTTCTTTCTTTTCACCAGAAGCAATCATTTTAAACCATTCACCTTTCATAGTTAAAGTGAGAACTCTTCCGAAATTTTCCTGGGATTCATTTACAAAGGTACAAAAATTTTTCATAATATCTAATTTTTTAATAGTTTATACTTTAATTTTTTAAAAAGGTTGATAATATGTATCATATTCATCGTGGTAATCATCTTCATCGTCAAAATAATCTTCTAAATCACTACCATATTCACGATATATTTCTTCTTTAGACCATCCTTCCATAGCTAATTCTACTATTTCATCATATTTATAATCCCAATACCATTGTGAATCTTTTTTTTCTTCTGTGTATTTATCTTTTATTGTTTTATCAACTAAATAATTAAATATTTTTTCTATTTTTTCATCAATTATATGATCAGGTTTGGGTGTCATTTTATCCCTTATAGATTCGTTATATGTTTTTAAATGTTTCATTTTAAAATAATATTTTTACCCAAAGAAGTATAGACCATATGTTAATCCAATTGCTGTGAAGCATACAATTTCAATCCACCACACGTGTTTATAATTTAATTGTTTTCTAAATAACATTATTAAACCAACTAAACCAACAGAAACAGCAGTGATAGGCCACATACCGAATGCTGTAGCAATCGCAACTTGACTTAATCCCATTCCTAAACTAGCACCAACAATATGTACAGTCTTTGTTACTTTTTGGTGGAAAGCCGCTGCTGCACCTACAAACATAATACCAGCACATGCACCAAACATTAATCCAGTTACTGGTGTTCCTATTATCATAGCAGGGAAAGCAAATCCCCATAATGCTAATGTAAATACAAAATTATATTTTTTGGGAAGGTGATAGTAACTATCAGAAATTGATGGTAGTATTCCATACTTTGCAACTACAAAACCTACATATCCCACGAAAACTGCCACCATTGCTATAAAAAGTCCTAATATCATATTTTATTTATTTATTTTTATAAATCTTGAAGTAAATCAAGAAATTCTATATAAACATTCTCCCTTCTATTATTGTGTAAATTTGCAAATTCTATTAATTCTTCAATATAATTTTCAAAAAAACTATATGCTTCTAAACGTGTTTCAAAATAACCATCTTCTTTAGCCTTTTTTGCTAAATAATTTAAATGGTATCTTAAATATAATGGTATTCTATCATCTTCATGAAAATTAGCAGATAAGCCATTTTTAAGAGCTTTCCTCACATCTTCATCAGATTTAGGGGTCATTTTATCCCTAAGACTTTCATTATATTGTTCAAAATTTTTAATCATAATCTTTATATATTATTTTCTGTGTACGAATATAAATCCACCATCACCGTCATCAGATTCTTCTATTATAAATCCATCAGCATTTATTACGTTTACATCATCTTTTGTATATCCTTCTTCTTTTATTAATTCTTCAGCTTCTTCATCACTCATTTCCCATAAATCATTCCACATTGATGCTGGTAAAAGATACATATATGCATCTCTTAATTTTTTTGTAACCCATATACACAAATCATTATCATTAATATTATATTTTTTTGCCCATTCATCAAATGTTCCTTCTGGGTAATTTCCACGTTCATCTTCTTCAAGTTCTTTTATTTCAGAATAAGGTGCAAATTGACCATGTGTATTATAATATTCTTTTTGGTTATGTGAAATTGATTCTGACATTTGTTTATCATATAATTTCTTTGCTTGTTGTTTTAATAATTCAACTATTTCTTTTCCTTTAGGACCTCTATTTTCTAATTCAACTTTTTTATAACTCACTTCAAATGGATCAGCACCATATTCTAATAACATTTTTATAATTTCAATATCAATATCACCCTTTGTAGCTGCCCATTTTAAATAAGTATCAATTATAAAATTAAATTGAAAATCATTTTTTAAATCATCTAATGCATCTTCAACTAACCATGGAATATTATGTTCTATTCCTTTTCTTATTTTATCATCGGGATTCATTTTACCCATAGATTTTTTTATTTCTTGTTCTGATTTAGCTTTCATTTGATCCCTAAGACTTTCATTTAATGTATTATACAATATATAATTTTTTAATTTTTTTGCATCTTTTTTATCAAATCCACCAATCATCCATTTAAAAGAATCTGAATTTTTAACATCTTCATCATCCATATCATGTTCTAATGCTTTCCAATCATAAATTCTTAAAAAATTACCATTTTCATCTTCTAATAGCCATTGGAAGTTTGTTTTCCAAGACCAATCTGGGTGATCTGGTTTACCAAATAATTCAACTAATTTATCATATGAAACATCTACTGTATCTATTCCACTAGAATTATTAAGATTTACTTCTTTTGTAGGTTTATATTTTACATTAGACATATCACCTATAGTAGCAAGAACATCTTCCTTACTTTTGGGTTTCATTTCATCCCTAATTGATTCATTGTATTGATTAAATTTTTGTATCATTTAACTTATCAATATTTTTTTCAATTAAATTGTACATCCAATTTTTTACCTTTTTCTTATATCTTAGATCACTATCACTAGTTGCATTAAAATCTAAATCATCAGTAACAGTCATTAATACATCTGTTATTTGCATACCCTGTTCTAATAAATCATTAAATAATTGTTTTCTATCACCATACATACTAAATAAATGTTGTAAAAAATATTCTGATGGGAATGTTGAATCTTCTACTTTTTCTTTTAAATCGGATAATAATTTTATTTTAGCTTCTTTTATTTCAGATTCAGATTTAGGTGTCATCTTATCAGTAAGACCTTCTGTTAAATCTTCACCATATTCAGTAGTTTGTTCCCATGTATCAATTATTTCATCAGTTAATTTATTCAATGCTTTTTTAATACTATGTACATTAGGACGGTCTACACTTCTAAAAATATGTTCTAATATTTCATCATTTATTAATTGTTCCATATCATCATATGAATCGAATACCAATTCTTGTATGTAACCATAACTATTGTTAATTTCTTCTTCAGATTTAGGTATCATTTTATCTCTAAGACTTTCATTATATTGGTTAAACTTCTTTATCATATTAGACTGTTTACTTTTTTTAAATCTTTTTCCATATTATTGATTTTATTCTGATATCTATTTATTTCTACTTGTATTGTTTCCATTTCTTTATTAAAAAATTTATTTGTATCACTTATCATTTGATGATAAATTTCTAACCAGGTTCTATATTCTACTTCAATTTTTTCATTATTATATTCTGTTGAATATTTCCATATTTTACCATCATATCTAATAATAAATTTTAAAAACCAAAATTTAACAACCAATGTACTAATTTGAAAATCTTCTGTAAGTCCTCTAACAATATCATCATCTATTTCATATGGGGGTTTTATAGTATCTTTAGCATCCTTTATAGATTTATAAATATGATAATTTTCTTCACCCATTTTTATTCTTATATCATCTTCTGATACAGGTGTCATTTTATCTTTAATACTTTCGTTAGAAAGTTCACTTTGTTCACTATATTGTTTAAATTTCTTTATCATAATTATAATTAAAAATTTTCTATAAATTCTGCATTATACACAAAATTTTCATAACCTGGGTTTGTTTCTTGGTCATATAATTCTTGTCCTACAATTTTAGCTGCTTTTATTCTAGCATCTAATTCTGATTTTGCTATAACAGAAATATATCTCATATATATTTTTTCACCATCATTTGCTACAAATTCAAAAGCATCTAAACCACTCCATACATGATATACTTTATCTACACCATCACCTTCAATAGCTTTATCTAATTCTTCTTGTGTCTTAAAACCAAGTGCTTTTAATTTAGCATCTTTAATTTCTTCTTCGGATTTAGGTTTCATCTCATCCATAAGACTTTCATTATATTGTTTAAATTTCTGGATCATAGTCTTTTAATTTTTCTTTATTTTCTTCAATAAGTTCCAATAACTTATATAATATTTCGGGTCTCATACCTTTAAAATATCTTGATATTTCATTTTTTTCAAAAACATTTGTAATTAAACATTCACTTAACATTTTATCAAATTCAACACCATATTCTATTAATTCTTCAAATAATTCATCAGGTGAAATTATTTGTGTAACAATAGATATAATTATTTTTACTTCTTTATCACCTATATTATCTACATTTTTCTTCATTTTTTCCAATGAAGAAAGAATATCTTCATTAGATTTAGGTGTCATATGATCAGCCAACCCTTCATTATATTGGTTAAATTTCTTTATCATTATAACATATCATTTATTTTTTCCCTTTTATCTTCTAATTCATCAATAACCCGTTGTTCTTTATCAATTTTAAGTTGTATCCAATAAATATCCCCATCTAATTCCCTATTAACTCTTTCTTTTATTGAAGTTAAAGTATCATCCCAATTATTATAAGTAAATTTACGAGACATTGTTCCATTAAATAATAAAGACCATTTTTTACCATCATAACTAATATAAAAGCTTGTTTTTTTATCTAAATTTACGATTATTTGTAAGTTATCAATATTACTTTTTACTTTAAATGGTGGTTTAAAAATTTCAGATACTTTATTTAATTCTACTTTTATATCATTTATTTTCTTTTGATAATATTCAACTACTTCTGTTAAACCCATAGCTTCTGCTTTTTTTAATGCATCTAATGGATTTATTTTTTTCAATGCATCCAACACTTCATCTGGATTTTTACCTTTCATATGGTCAGTTAGACCTTCATTATATTGGTTAAATTTCTTAATCATTGTATTCTTTTTCTAATTTTTCTATTGCACTACGAATTATATCTTTATGCATTTCAGGGTCATATGTTACATTATCTTCAAGATATTGATAAACATAATTATCTAAACTGTCATCATTATCATCAATATAACCAAGTGCTTCTATTGCACTTATTCCTTTGATTTTTCGAATAGTACTTAAAACATCGTATATAGTAACATATTCTTCAGGTAAACCATCTTCTTCTTCCATTGCTTGTAATGAATCATTTACATCCTTGATATAATTTTTAATACCTGTTTTAACATCAGTAGCAGATTTTGGTGTCATATGGTCAGTTAGACCTTCGTTATATTGTTTAAATTTCTTTATCATTATTTTATTTTATTTTATCTTTTATTAAATCTATTATTGTTTCAAATATATCAGAATCACCTGATTCCATCATATAATTTACTATAGAATCTAATTCATATTGTAATATAGTATTTGCATCTAATATGTTAACATCTGTTAAAAATTTTATTTCTTCTGAATCACCTTTTATTCCATATACTTTAAGTAACATATCTATTATACTGTAAAATTTATCTTCAACATCTTTAAATTCATTATTATCTATTAATTTTTGAAAATCTTGAAGGGCATTATTAATAGCATTATTTATTTCTTCGTCAGATTTAGGAGTCATCTTATCAGTTAGACCTTCGTTATATTGTTCAAAATTCTTAATCATTTTATTTTAAATTTTTTATTATAATTCTAATCAAATTATCTTTATTAATAGGTTTAGTAATAAAATCATCAATTCCAATTCTTTTAGCTCTTTCCCTATTTTCTTTTTGTGCATAAGCAGTTTGTGCAATAATAGGAATAGCTTTATCTTTTTCCCTAATTATTTGTGTTGCTTCATATCCATCAATATCGGGCATATCTAGGTCCATTAAAATCAAGTCTATATTTTTAATTTCAAAATACTTTTCAATACATTCTCTACCATTCATTGCTTTTACAATATTAACTTCATATGGTGTTAACATATCATAAAGCATAATTTGGTTAACAACTAAATCTTCTACTATCAGTATTCTTTTGTTATTAAGTTTAAGATAATCTACACTTGTAATATCAATTTTTTCTAATTCATTATTTCCATTAACATTTAAAATAAAAGATACTTTTGTGCCATCATCTACCGTTGATTTAATATCATATTTTCCACCTAATATATTAATATAAGATGAAAATATAGCTAATCCTAAACCTGATCCCATTGTATGTTTATCAATTTGTCTGAATCTATCAAATATAATTTCCTGGTGTTTATTTTCTATACCAACACCCGTGTCCTTTATATAAAATTCAATATCATCTTCAACTATAGTATATCCTAAATGAATATATCCTTTCTCTGTAAATTTAATTGCATTATCTACTAATCTATGAATACTTTCTTCAATAATATATTTATCAGAATTTATTAAATAACTATTATCATTATCTATAATTAAATATAATTCTTTATTAGATTTTTTAAGTTTAAGATTATAACTAAATCTTATATCTTCTAACATTTCTAATACATCAAATGTATTATATTTAACTTTTATTTGGTTAGAATCAATTTTAGATATTGTAATAATATTATCAATAAGTGATAATAAATAATCTACATTTTCTGTTATAATTTTAGTATATTCTTTTAAGGATGGTTCTATATTTTCATGAAGTATTTCAGAAAAACCAACAATTGCATTCATGGGTGTTCTGATTTCGTGTGACATATTTAAAAGAAAAGCATCTTTTAATCTTTCAGATTCCATTGCTTTTTCTTTTTCGTGTTGCAATTTAATATTAGAATCAACGAGCTCAGTTATATCAGAAACAACCATATAACAATATTCCAATTCTTCAAATTTGACTAAATTAGCTACTATTCTTAATACATTAATTTCATCTTCTATTTTATTATAATATCTATAAACAAATTCTTTTGATGATTTATTATGAAGATTATTCCATAACCCATCCCAATCTACTTTTTTGATATCTGATGCTAAACGATAAATTTTAGAACCTTTTATATTTTCATCACCAATGTACTTTTTAGTTGATTCATTAAAATATATAATATCACCATCTTTTTTAATCCAAAGAATAGGTAATATATTATTATCTATAATATATCTTGACATCGTATAATCTGTATCCTGGGAATAAAAATATGTTATATCAGATAAAATGAAAATCACATAATTATCTATTATGTTTTTATCTAACCTATAATATTTAGTAAGTATGTTTTCTTTAATGTAAAATGTTGTATAATCTTTAGTAGAATTAAAAAGGTCTTTTAACTTTTTTTCATCATTTACTGATTTAAGATTATTAATAAATATTTCTTTGAAGAAATCGTGAACTTTTAAAAAATTTCCTTCAGTATCACATATTGAAATACCTATTGGAATATTTTTTTCGAAGTCTTGTAATAGACCATTTTCCATCTAATGAATTTAATTTTGTATTATATATAAAAAATGAAATTCAGATGTATTAGATTAATAGGTTTCTTTTGTGGTAATCAAATATTTTTTGTGCATTCTCTTTATATTTTAATGGTACTACTATTGAATCATGGACGGTAAAAAATTTGATTTCTGGGTGAACTTCCATAATATGATTCACTACTTTATCAAATATAAATTTACTTTCTAAATTTTGAAGAATGTAACTTAATTCTTTATGACTATTTTTATCTGATTTATATTTTCGTATAAATTTAAAAACATCTGGAAATACACTATTAAACATTTTATTATATTTTCTAGTTTCACCATTTTTACCAAATAAAACTACAAACATCATATATTTTGCTTCTTCTCTATCTTTAACATCACACTTATTCATTAATTCTTCATAGATCAACCCATTTTTAACTAAGTTAATATATCTAGTAAATTCTGGTTTGATTAGTTCATTCACAGATAATTCTTGTTTCATTAAGACGGCTAAAAATAAAGGTTGGGAATTTGAAATATCTATTTCTTCTAATCTTTCACCATCTATTGTTAAATAGTTTTTTCTTATATGTTTTTTAAGAACTGTGAAATTTGTATGCATCCTACCATATTCATCAAATTTAAAAAATAGATTATCTGATTTTAGATTTTCTACCATCATTGTATTTTTCATATATTTATCATATGAAATATTATTATCTTTTTTTAATTGTTTCAAATAATTTAATGCACTATCTGCATCTATTTTAATATCATATAAATCATTAACCAACTTTTTTCTAATTTCCATTGGTATTGGACTTTTATTATAATCTAAGAATGTGCTTTTAAGAAAGTCTTTTGAATTCTTTTTGAGTAGTATCTTATCATTTACTTTAACCCATTTGATATACAATAATAAGTCTCTATTTAATTTATAAATTCTAGAATGCTGACCTACATAATAATCTGATGCTAATATTAAAAATTGATGTTCCCTGAGATATTCAATATAGTAATTGTATAATTGACCATATTTTTTCTTTAATAATACTGATGATAATGGGAATTTTATTTCTTTATCTATTGTATCATTTTTGTAAATGAAATATCTCATTATCAATTCATGGATAATGTTTAATAGATAATCTGTTTTAAGGGTTTGATTATTATATTCGATCTTCTTTTTCTTGGTTAGGTAGTCAAATGCTTCGGGTATAAAATGGTTTAAATATCCTTTAGCGACATTTCTGTTGTAAATCATTCGTTAATTAGAAATTCTTTTTAATATTTATATCACAAAATAAAATATAGTTTGAGATTTTTGGAAAGAAATTTAATGTTTATAAAAAGAAAAAGGGTTAGTCGAATCACTAACCCGTTAGATTTCTTAAACACCTCCTTTCATAATGTCGATTTTTATCCCTAAAATAATAATATCTCCTCGGTTATGAAAGGAAGATTTCTATTTTTTTACCACTTGTAACCATTTTTTTATTATTTATTTTTTCGGGAAACATTTAATGTTCATAAGTATATATTATATAGATATTATAATATAATTCCATTTTTTATTGTAAGTAGTTGATAATCAGTAAAAATTAATATTTATTATTATTTGGAAATTAAAAAAAAATAAACTATCTTTGTAAAGGTATGATTTATACTGAAAAAACATATAAACATTTATTATTTTGTGGTGATATTCACGACAACTATGATGCTATACCTAATTTTATCAGAGACCAGGAATTAGATACTTGTGCTGTATTTCAAGCGGGTGATTTTGGAATTGGTTTTGAAACTGAACGAATAGAACAAAGACGATTAGAAAATTTGAACAAACGAATGATACATAGTAATAGTGATCTTTTTTCAATTCGTGGAAATCATGACAAACCAAGTTATTTTGATGGTAATACAGTATTAAGTAATGTTACATTATTGAAAGATTATACTGTTGTTAATATTAATGGTTGGAATGTTCTTGGTGTTGGTGGTGCAACTAGTGTAGATAGAACAGATAGAGGAAGTTATTGGCATCCAAGAGAAGGTAATAAATTAAATGATTATTGGAAAGATGAAGTTTTCGTTTTAGATGAAGATAAAGTAAAGGAATTAAAAGATATTGATATTGTAGTTACACATAGTGCTCCACATTTTTGTATGCCATTAACAAAAGGTAATATTAAAAAATGGTTAGCACAAGATGATAAACTTGATACAGATGTTGCAATGGAAAGATTTCATATCACTCAATTATATGGCATTCTTAAACAAAATAATAATATTAGTGAATGGTATTATGGTCATTTTCATATGAACGCTAAAAGTTATGATGATAAAACTACATTCGTTGCTTTAGATATAGATAAAATAGTACAAAGTAATAAACTTTATAATTATGGGGAAGAAAACGATTAAAGAAAAACTTATAGAAGAAGCATCCCAATATGTTTGGGGTAGAATTAAATTTATTTTCTTAATGATAGTATTAATCATTGTAGTAAAAGAACATCCAGGGTGGGATACTTTTTTTACTATAATGATTATATTTCAATCTTTTTTAGCTGTTTATTATGTTTTACAAATGCCTAAAAAAATATTAGAAGCTGAAAAGAAACAACAAAATAGTCACGATTATTATGGTGAATATCGTAGAAAAACAAATTTTCAAAGTGGTAGAATATCATTTAATAACGATATATCAACTTCTGCTAAATTGTTAGGTATAAATATTGTACAAGATGATGAAGATACTATAAAAAAGAAATATAGAAAATTAGCTATGAAATGACATCCTGATAGATTTGCTACTGATACACCAGAAAACCAGGAAATTGCTAAAAGAAATTTTCAAAAGGTTAGTAGTGCATATGAAAAAATTAAACAATATAAAAAGATAATTTAAAAATAAGAGATATGTTTGAATTTGAAAAAAGAAATGCAGAAAGAACAAATATTTGTAGTTTGTACACTGGAAGAGTAATACTTTATAATGGGAAACAATATATTTTTCATAAAATTGCTGATAATATGAGAAGCATCCAAGTAAGAAATATTAAATCAAAAAAACTTGAAAGAATTTCAATAAGTGAAAATATAACAGAAGAATATTTTGATGTTATTGGTTATTGTGAAGAAGCTGCAAAAAATCCCAAAAATGATATTTATGATTTAAAAAATGGTGATTTATTTGTTCTTAATAATGGTAAGATATCAAGTTTTATATTTAGATTTGAAAGAACAACCCGTACCAATATCGTTGCAACTGATCCAATGAATAATAAAGAAATAAGAATACCTATGGATTTTGGTACGACCTGTACTAAAATAGAAAATTTACCTTATTAAAAATAAAAATATGAAACACATTTTAACAAGACATACACAGCTTAATAAAAAAGGAACAGACAATAAAAGTCGGAGCTATGTTCTTTGGTTTTTAGATGATAAATTAATATTAAAACAAAAATTTCCTTTTGATGAAGATTTTGATAGTGGGTATCAACACGGTACACATATTTATGATGTTTATTTACTGAATGGGAATTTACATCAAACAAGAAAATATGTACCAAGTGCAGCTTGGTGGAGAACATGGAAACAAAAAGAAGAAACAAAAGAAAGACAAGTAAGATTCCCTATTTCAAAAAAGAAATTAAAAGAATTAGGTATATTACCCGATGTTAAAATAAAAGAACAATAAATCTTAACTTTCAGTTATACCCATCAAAACCTCATTTAAATCACTTAAATGGGGTTTTTATTATAATGGAAGAAGTATATAACTTAATAGATTTAGTCCATTAGAATGAACCTAGTGAGCTCTCAGACTTGTTTTCTAACCCATTTGATATAGTTTGCTACTTTAGGATGATTTCTTAATAATTCTAAAGTATTATATTCCCTACCCATTTCTTTTTCGGTAATAAATTTATGAATTTCAGGATGGCAATCGTGTTCACAAATATAAATACCTTGACTCATTTCTTCTCTTGTGAATCTTTTCTTAAACCATTTATTTTTATGAAGTGTCCTGGGGATGAAGTGGTGAAAAGTTAATTTTTTTTCTCTCCCACATAATTTACAGTTTGCCATATATTATATAGTTAAAAAATTATTTCGTGTTTATAAAAATATAATAAAAAACCCTAACCAATTAAGATTAGGGTTTTATTACTGTTATATTTATATTAATTACCAAGTAAAGGGAAACCAATGACTACACCCCAAGATACCCCACTACCTGAAGCTGACCAACCATATCCAACATCTGCTGCTAAATACCAAGACCAATCACCAACTTTATATCCAAGGGAAACAATATTCATACCTTCTACTACATCACTACCCCATGCGCCACCATTATAAGATATTTGTGAACGATATCCTACACTATTAAAAGCATAACTTATATAGTATCCAGATTCATCCCATTCTGGACCCCATTTAATGTTTGCTACTACACCAGAAACTGTACCACCATCACCAGGCATCTTTGCAGGCATATAACCAACAAGTGCTGAAAGAGTGCCAAATTGATAACCAGCGGCTACAACACCTTCTGACCAGGAATATCCACCTTGAACAAGTAAAGCACTTTGTGCTTTTGATTCTAAACTAGTTACAAAAAGTAACATAAAAATAACAACAATCGAACTAAAAATTTTTTTCATAATAATTTTTTTTTAAGTTTTTAATATATTAATTAATTAATTACATTTATAAAAATAAATTAAAAAAGTTTTTAAAAAACCTTATTTAGAATGATTCTACTTAATATAGGTAGTTGTTATATAGTCTATTGCATCTTTTTCAGACCATTCACCTGATTTTAATTTAGGATCAACTACTTTTTTTATTTGACCGATTATTGGTCCTTCTACTGTACCTAAAAGATTCATAATAACAAATCCAGTAATAGGTGATCTCCATTTTGCTTCTTCATCTTTTGTACGAACTTCTTCAATTCTTTTCTTAATTGTATTAAGTGAATCTACTATTCTTTGTCTTTTATGGTCGTGCTTAGTGGTAAGGTCACATTTACAAAAATCAATTAAATCAAATATGATATTAGGACCAACACTATTATCTAATCTTCTTATAGCTGATTCTGTAACATCACGATGCATTTTAATTCTCCCGTGATATTTTATCATTTTATAAATATATTCTCTTAATTCTTTATCAGTAATACCCCATCTATCAAATATATCCATTGTCATATTTGCACTAACTAATTCATGATTATGAAATGTCCAATCCAAACTACCATCAGATGTTTTCTTTTCTTTTTTAGTTGCGGGTTTTCCTATATCGTGAAGTAGTGCAACAAGTTTCATATTAACATCGCCATTGATATCACATACATTTTTAAGAACACCTAATGTGTGATAGAAATTATTTTTATGTCCTTCTTCAGTTGTAGTATGAAGATTATAAAGTTCAGGTAATACTTTTTCAAGTTCACCTGTTTTAAACATGTGAAATAAGACATCATAAGGTTTGTCCTGGTTTAATATGTTGTATATTTTATTTTTCATTTCCTTTATTTTTATTAAAAAACCCCACAATATATATTATAAATATACTACGGGGTTTTTATACTTAACCAAATATTAATTATTAATCACCCCATGATTTAGTTTTTTGTTCACCATACCATTGATCAAAATCAAAATCTGTTGTTGTTCCTTGTTCTTCAAGAATACCATCACCTTTATCTACAAATGTTTTTACACCAGTAGATGATGTTGATTTTGATTTTTTTGCAGGATAAGATTTAAACCTATCATTATAATCTTCCCAATCTTCCCAATCACCACCACCATAATATCCACCATAACGACTATATCCTGATTTTTTACCTTTATAAATTTTATCTTTATCTCTTACAATCGGTAAAGTTTCCCAATCAATTTGTGTAGAAACAATACCTAATAATTCAAGAAATTCTAAATCTTGCTTTTCTGATTTAGTGTGTTCACTAAAATACCCACAAGAAATATTTGAACATTCAGGGATAATATCAGTAAATTCAGCAGAATCAGTATATACTCCTGTTGGATCAGGTTTGAACCAAAAACCATATTCATTATATCTTTTTGATAATTCTTTTGCAAATTCATCAGATGCACAAACACTCATTTGTTCTGTTATAATAGAATCATAACCCCTTCTATCAAATGATATACATTTGTTCATTTTAGGGAATTCTTTTTTAGATTCAAATACCCTTGATAAGCTACTTGATCCAACACAACCACTTTCTTCACCCATGAAGAAATAATAAAGACCTGGTACTTTTTCACTAATCATATTCATCATAATGGTAGTTCCTGCTTTATCATCTGCACCCAAGTTTGTCTTACCATCAGTTTTTACAAAATCACCATCCATTTCGTGTTTAACAGATTTATCATCAATTGGTGCTTCTGGGTCTTTTACATATTTTTTTAATGCTGCATCCCACTTCTCCCCACTTTTATATCCATATGGTCCACTATCAATTGTATCCAAATGGGATGTGAACATAGTATCCGAATCAGTACCATCAGCTTTATGTATATAAGTATAATAGTTATTGAATTCATCTTTCGTGAAAGTAATATCCGGTAACATATCTTTTACTAAATCCATAGCTAAATCTTCAGTTCCCATAGGATACCTACGACTAGTGAGTTTAAGGAAGGTTTCTTTAATGTTAATCATATTTTTAAATATATTTAGTTAAACTTTACAAAGGTACATAAAAATATTACATATTCCAAATAATATGTACTTTTTACTTGGAATGAATAAAAATGATTTATTCGTTAATTTCCATATTTAGTTAAAAAACGAATAAAAGTTTAAAAATAATCTGAGCGTACCCAGGATTCTGTTTGTATCATCATTTATCTATTGGCCTTAACCCGACTATCATAGAGTTGCTTTCCCCCTAAGTCTGTTTAAGTTGCACCCTCCGCAGTAAAAACGACTGTTTAGGTCTCCTGCGTCTAGCAATGGTGTCCTGAAGTTCCTCTCCGTAGAGCGATGATTCCTCTGGATTATTTCTACAAAGATAGTAATAATATTTGAATTATCAAAATCAATATTATTATTCTTTTATTAATATATATGGTATATATTATATAGTTGAAAAAAAAATTACATATTTATTTGTATATTAAAAAAATTGTTATATCTTTACAAAGTGAAAATTAATAAACTATAATGACTTTTTGTTTAACATTTTATTAGAAAAAATTAATATGAAAGTAAATGAATTAGAATTAATCTTATCATCAAGATTAAAAAACATCCTTAAAGATATGAATCATAAAATTGCTGATGACCTATTAGCATTACACAAAGATTCAAAAAGAGAATTCAAAAAAACATTTTTAGATTTAGGAAGTGAACCAGACAAAATTTCTTTTATTCAATCTAATAAAGTTCCCGAACTTATTGAACCGGAGATCGTACATGGTTCATTTACAAGAAATAGAAATTTTCAATTACCACCTAGATTAGCTGGTGTACCAGATGAAAGAACAGATGATCAAAGATCATTGGGTGATTTTGATTATGTTGCTTCTAATGATTGGAAGAATCCCTGGATTCAAGATGTAAATCATATTTTAGATTTACACGAAATTCAATTTACTGATAAGAATCATCCAGTGTGGCATAAATTACGTGGTGAACAAACTATTGGTAGATTTATTAATCAAATGTTTCCTGGTAAATATACACTTAATATAATTAGAGCAAAGCAAAAATCTAAACCCGAAGATGTGGAATCATTTAGGGATATGTTTGTTGCATTAGTAGAAGCTAATTCTAAAATAATTGTTCCTGTTAAGGGAGAAGATATTAGATTCTATTATAATTGTAAGAATTATTATAAAGATGCACATACACTTGAAGGGTCTTGTATGAAGGAAGAAGAAAAACAAAAACAATTAGATTTTTATGTAGAAAATCCAGAAGTTGTATCTATGTTGATTCTTTATCCCGAAGAAATTAGGGATAAGATTATTGGTAGGGCTCTTCTTTGGAAGCTATATAAAATAGATGGCAAAGAAGTAAAAGATACTTATTTTATGGATAGAATATATGTTGCTAATTCTTCAGATGAATATATGTTTATCGAATATGCAAAATCACATGGTTACTATTATAAATCTATACAAACATTTGGATATAATAAAGAAATTGTTAGACCTGATGGTACACAAGGTAAAGTAGACCTTGAAGTTCAATTAAAACCTAAAGATTATCCAAAGAATTATCCTTATTTAGATACTATCGCTTTTTATAATCCATCTTTAGGTCATTTGACTAATAATATTGAAGATTATAAACATAATGGATATGGATCATTAACTGATTATATGGGTCCAATTGTTTATCCTGATCAAGATGAAGCAGAAGAAGATTTAGGATTTTAAACACATATAAACCTTGATAAAATTTCGTCAAGGTTTTATTTTTTTATATATAAGAAAGAAAAAAATAAACTTTCTTTAATGAAGTTACTATCAAGTTATAATGAATATATTGTCGAATTAAAAATTATAGAAGCTTTGAGAACATTTCCGTTATTTTTATCAAAAAGGTTAAGGGATAAACTTTCCCAGATTAACCACGAAATTGCTACTGAATTATTAGCAAAACATTCTGACTTAGACACAAAAGTAAAACAAACTTTTCTTGATGTCCACCCTGATAAACCAGATTATATTACATTTATACAACCTAATAAAGCTTCACAAGTATTAGGTTGGGAAATAGCTGAAGATAGTGAATTAGTTGATAAAATAAAATCTGAAATAAATACATTAAATAATATAAGTGATGATGATGATGTTTTTAAAAGATTTAGAGGGGAAACTAAATGGGGGAGATTTCTTCAAGCAGTATTTCCAGGGAAATATCAATTAAGTCTTGGTGGTGGACAAAACAGAAAAGACATAGAATCATTTGTTAATTTATATAAATCACTTAATACAAAGGAAACATTGTTTCCATTACTAGATATTGTAAAAGGTAGTGATATTTCATATTGGTATAATTGTGATAATTATCACGATGAAGAAGATGGATCATTAGGTGATTCTTGTATGAAAAGTGTACCTAATGATTATTTTGATATTTATACAAAAAATACGGATAAAGTTAGTTTAGTTATTATGTATACTAATGATAGTAAGTCTACAATCTGTGCAAGGGCTATATTATGGAAATTAGATGAACCTGGTAATAGAATTTTTATGGATAGGGTTTATACTAACAATTATTCACATGAACAGACTTTTATAGATTTTGCCATACATAATAATTGGTTATATAAAGAAAGTCAAAGTATGGGTGCAGAACTTAGTATAACTGATCCTGAAAATGATCATACAGAACATATAACATTAATGGCTAAACTTAAACCAGTAAATTATGATAATTACCCATACTGTGACACAATGACATTCTATAATCCACACACAGGTATTATTAGTAATAAGGATAATTTTAATCCAAAATATGAAATGACTGATACTGATGGTAATCCATATGAAATAGACGATTATCATGATCCAGACGATTATGTATATAGTGAATATCATGGTAGTGATATTTTAGAAGAAGATGCAATATGGTGTGGATATGGTAAGGATTGGGTAGAAAAAGATGTTGCAATTAAGGTATTTAATTCAGGTGGTGAAAATTATGCTGTTCCAGGTAATCCTAATGTAGTTCAATCTAAATTTGATATACCAGGTAAAGGAACTTACAATAAACATTTTCCTGAAGTAAAATGTGTTTGGTCAAATTACCTTGATACTTGGTTATTTAAGGGTGATACAACAGGTGCAAAAAAAGTATGGGCAGATAAACAAAGAAATAAATCTATATTAGATCATTCAAAAAGATTAAATATAGCTTTCAAAGAAGTTAATGGTGAATATTGGTTGAATCAATTTGTAGATGACAATGGTGATTTAGTAAATGGTATTGTAGCTAAAATTGAAAAACCAATTGGTACACCACCCCAGGGATGGCATCGTAGAAGGGAATATGTAGATGAAGCTGGTAATATTTTCAGAAGAGGTGTTTTTTCCGGAACTGAAGAAAAATAAAATAAATTAAAACAAATATAAATTCCCTAACTATAATTAGTTGGGGATTTTTTATTATGAAAGAATTTATAGAATATACAGATATTGGTGATGATTATACACACCCTGAAAGACACACCGAAAATGAAGTGTTGGAGATCAGGTTATATTGTGATAGACCAGGATGTAAGACTTATATTAAAGGTTTGGAAGGTTACAATGGTAACTTTACTGCTGAAACCGGACAACACGCTGATTTAAGAAATCAAAGTTTTATTTGTAAAAATCATAGATAGGTATATGGGATTAAAAATAATATTGTTAATTGTTTTATCAATTATGATTTTAGTTTTATTTAATTTTTTAATTAAAACATTTTTTAGAATAAAAGATTTAATAAAATATGGTGAACCAAAATCAACCGGGATGTACTATGACGCTGAATTAGGATCAATAAATGGTGAAGTTGATAACAGGGGTAAGTATATATGTGAATGTTGTCAAAAACGATTTAAAACACCAAGAGAATTAAAAGTACATTTAAGATTAAAAAAAATTAAGAAAATATGGCATACATGAAACCAGGTGTATATACTAAAGAAATTGATTTATCACATGTATATATTTGTAGTTGTTGTAATAAGTTTTTTTCAGAAAAAGAAGAGTATATAATTCATTTTAGAAAAAATAAATTAGAAAAAATAAGGTCTAAGATTTCATCTTAGACCTTATTTTTTTAATCCTTTTTATTCGTCTTGCTTCCTTTGAATGATCCCAATAAACAATCAGATTATTCAATAATGCGTAATCTTCTACTCGTTCATTACCATCAAATTTAACAAGAATATAACACATACCATCAAAATTATTTATTTTATCAATAGCATCTATTTGATGTTGTCTATCCGCAACCCATAGTTTTTCATATAACATTATTGGATTATAATAATCTTGTAATTTATATGAATTTGGTTTTGCTCCACATAAATTTAAATATTTTAAATATAATTCTTTATCCGTTTTCGTACTTTGTCTTAATGTACTCATATTGATTTCTTTATTAATTTATTTAATTTCTTTTTCAGTACAAATAATCTTTCTTTTTCTGGTGTTAATATTTCACCATCAATTGCATAATACATTATTTTAATTCTAGGATCATAAAAACAATAAGTATCATAAGATTGAAATTTACCATCTTTTAAAAAATAATGCTTTCCATCAGTCATCATTAATTCGGTCATCTTCATTTTATTTTTTATTATAAAATAATAATAATTTTGAATTTCTTTTGAATCTCCTATGGGTCTATCATACTTCTTCCCATCAATTACTACATAAGACACGTATTTTAGAAGCACAGATGGCTCTAATGCGATAAAATGGTGTACATATGTACCATTAACCGATTGGTTTAAGATAGCTTTAAAATCTATTTCTAATCGCATTTTCATTTCATCTTATTTGTTAAATGTTCTACTTTCACAAATCGTTCAAAAAGTTTATGTTTTTCTTCTGGAATTACTACACCATTAATAGCATAAATTTTATTAAGCCAACTACCATGTTTTTCTAATTCCATACAAGTACCTTTTAAAGAATGTAATTTAGATTTCTTCAAATAATAGGTATCACCATTTTGCATTTTTATCTTATTGATACTATTTCTATTATCAATGACGAAATTATAAAAATTCATAACCTTGATTGAATCCCTAGTACGTGGTTTATTATAAAATCTACCTTCAATACAAACATAGCTAATATATTTTATTTTAGGTGCAAATATACTTGGATCAAGTGCATTCTTACTCATAAAGCTTAACGGTATTTCTATTTTAAATCTTAATGCCATAATTTATTTTAAATAAAAAAGGGGGTTAATGACCGACCACTAACCCCCTGTTATAATTTTTATATTCTAGTCGTCAATATCAGGAACGTGTTTCTGAATTGCTTCGTAAAATTTCAAGAACCTTTCGTCTGACAAGAATTCTTCCAACATATCGTTGTCATTGTCGTTGTTCTTCATATACTTGTAGTCATCATCAAGAACCTTTAGGATGAAAGAAACTGCTTCATCTTCTGACAGTGTAAGGATGAACTTTTTCAAGTTCTCTTTCTGATGTGGCTTCAGACCATTCAGATTCATTCCTTTAAGAGCATTCAGAAGTTCAGACTTCTTATCACGGTTCAAACCTTCAAGCATTTCTTCAATCTCGTCATAACGATCAAGAAGGTCTTTCACACCAAACCTAAGACTTTCATCCAGGTAGCGAACAAAACGACCATTTGCACCAACACCTACGAAAGATGCACCAAGTTCACGAACATCATCAGCCCAATCGGTGATGCTTGATTCAATACCATAATTACTTACGATATAATCACTAAGAAAAGTCCAAGAACGAGGGGTAGCATATGCCTGTGATTCCAGGGAACGCTTTTCATCAAAACTGTGAAGAAAATGTTCTTCATAAGTTTTAAGGAAGTTAATGATAACAGGATGAATTCTTCCTTCAGCGAAATCTTCAACCCACTCAGGGATTGTGATTGTATGTTCAAAATGGATCAGACGATTGTTAAGTGCCCTATCAAATTCTTCAACATCAGTACCATCTTTTTCACCCAAGTTACCTGATGATACCATCATAACATTGTCATTGAATTTGAAATCAGTTCCGATAGCTCTTTCCAAAAGAAGCTGAAGTGCAGCATTTCTAACTGCGAGTGGAGCTCTATTCAATTCTTCGAAGTGAACAATAGATGGGGTTTGGTTTGCCCTATATGCCCATTCAGGAATTGCATAAGACATAACACTAATAGTCCTTGAACCACTACCATCGTTTTGATCTATTTCTACATCTCTACGATAAGGGAAAAGACCCACATCAATTTCATCCACCATTGAAAGACGAACATCGAAATACTGAAAACCAAGCTTTTCAGCAATTGTTTTCATAATTGCGGATTTTGCTACACCTGGTTCAGCAGTAATAAATAATACACCGGATTGCGAATGCATAATACGGAAATATTTTTTCTGTCTGTCAGTTAAAAGATTGAACTTTTCTTCGGATACATTTAACATAAATTCTGCCATAATTTTTATTGTTTTTAGATTAATATTCAATTATATATTACAAAGATAGTAATATTTTTTTAATTACCAAAATTATTATAAAATAATTTTAAAATAATTATGTAATATCTTCGTTATATTCGTCCAACAGGTTTTCAGCAACGGCCTTAACCCTATCATTATTGAAGATAACTTCATATGACTTAGGAATTTCGTCATCTGACATTTGGGATAGTTCAATCTTGTCAATGATATCAATTACGGATTCCTTCAATCCATCATCATCAAGTTCTAACAATGAAGTAAGAAGATCATTTGCACCATCTTCGGTCATTGTATTAAAGTCTAAGTTTTCAATTGTTTCTTTCATAACTAGTGTTTTTAATTTTTATTATTAATATTTATTTGTTTTAACTACTATGTAGTGAATTTTCAAGATCAATTTCAATACACTTAACAATACATTTTGGGTCCTCAATTCTTGGTTTTGTACCAGTTGTAAGGATCAAAGATTTACCTTTGATATTTGTAAAGTTAAGAGTATCAGTATAACCATCAGTTAATACTAGGTTATTAAATGTTGAAAGTCTATTTTCAACCTGGGAAACATAATCAATAGCTGGTTGTAATACAGTTCCACCCATACCTTTAATTGACATTTTCTGTAATTCCCTTTTGTTTTTAATAGATTCTACAGCATTTACTTTTGTATCAATTTGAATCAAATTGATGTGAATATCATTTTGGAAAATATATGATAATACTTTTTCAAAATCACCACACATTGATCCTGATGTATCAAGAATAACATTAATTACATTCTTATACTTCTTCTTTCCTTTAATTCCTTCAATTCCCCTTCTATTAGGACGGGTAATTGATTTCCTTTTAGAAGAACCAATGATATGATTAGAAATAGTTCTCTTGATTTCTTTCAGGTAATCTTTCTTAGACTTCCTTAACTTATTAAGGATAGCTTCAACATCACCTGATACAAGACCCCTATTTTTCAGTCTTTGCATAAAGTCATTAACAATGGACTTTCTTGATTGGTCTTGAACATCATCTTCAATGTGACTATCAAGTGTTAATTGATCACCATTTTCCATACCATCAAAGATAGAATCAAGTGAATTACATTCTACACCGTTTTGTCCATTTTTACCATAAGTAGGTTTTCCAAAACTATCGGTGGGTTCACCATTACCTTGTCCATCACCATTTCCTTCTTGATCTGATGGATCACCTTGACCACTACCATCCCCAGGTTGTCCATTAGGATCAGGTTGTCCTTGACCACCACCTTGATTACTTTGACTATCACCAGGTTGATTTGATTGTTCATCACCTTGACCTTGACCTGGTTGACCATTAGGATCGGGTTTTTGACCACCACCTTGTTGTTGATCTTGATTACCTTGACCACCACCTTGTTGTTCTTGCTTTTCTTTACGTTGCTTATAATCATCGTGTTGTTCTTTCAACCATTCGTAAAGGTTTTCAAAAATGGGTTCACCCTTATATTCTTTTGGAATAAAAAGTGCAGTATTTTTACCATACATAGGATTCTTAACTTTTTTCCCATCAAGACCCAAAACAGGGTTCTTATCTTTATCAAGTAAAAATTCATCGTGAGATTTAGGAACATCAATAATATCTTTTCTTGAACCACCTTCATTCTTGAACTTCTTAACAATGTCATCGTGGATAATCTGATTAATAATCATATCCTGTGCAACATTAGCAAATTCTTTATTGTAGAAAATTGACCTTTTAGTATGATCAAAAAGAAGGTGGAAATCTTCGTGAAGCAATAAGAACATAGCTTCTTGTTCAGTAAGACTATCTACGAAATCCCGGTTCCAATAGAAATTCATTCCTTCTTTAGTGATATTCACACCACAAGTAGGAATATTGGTTGATTCGAAATAGTTAATAAATGTGCTGAATTCAGCGTAATACGGAAGTGTATTACTTGACAACATCATTACAATTAAGTCAGTAAACTTCTTATGTTCGCCCTTTTTATATAGAATTTGCGATGTATGTCTAATTTTTTTATTAGAATCCATTGGTGCTTCTACATCTGTAGTGACCTTATCCACAGGTACTAAAGTACCATCTGTTGCCATTTTTTCTTTATTTTTCGCCATATTTTTTATATTGTATAATTAAAGTATATGCAAATATACAAAAAGTTTATTTAATTTCCAAATTATTTATGTTGCAATATGTAAAACTTTTTTAGATAATGCTACTTCATCTGGATCACCAGTATTTTTACCTACATTATCGGATAATTTTACAGCATTAACCCATTCACCATTAACCCAGACCTGGGATATTTTAATAACCATATTTAATGGTTTAACACCTAGATCATTTGTGAAGTGTGTTCCAATACCAAATGAAGCTCTAATCTTACCTACACAGTATTCTTTAATTTCTGTTGCAAGTTTAGTATTTAATCCATCAGAAAATATAATTGTTTTTGTTGTTGGATCAATACCAAGTGATTTATAATGTTCAATTACTTTATCAGTAAATTCAAATGCATCACCCGAATCGTGTCTTACACCATCAAAAAGTTTTGAAAGTTTAGTATCAAACGTTCTAAAGAAAACACTAGTAGTATAAGTATCTGAAAGTGCTGAACCCAATCTTCCACCATAAACATCAACCCAATTTTCAAGAGCTATTGTATTTGACATCTTATATCCATATAATGCACCATGAACCATAATCCATTCGTGTGCCATTGTACCGATTGGTTTAATACCATATTTATGTGCAAGGTGTACATTAGATGTACCTACAAAATTACTTCCACCTTCTTTAATAAATAATTGAACAATCCTATCCTGGTTAGCATATGAATATCTTCTACGAGTTCCAAAATCAGCAAAGAAAGCATTATGTGCAATCATCATTCTTGCTTTTTCAATATCATTTGCTACATTATCGACACCAAACAAATCAACCTTTTGACCTGTCTTAATAAAATATAATTCAGAAATCAATGCCATTAATGATACTTCCCAATTAATTGTTCTATACCAATAACCACTAATTTCAATATCCAATTTATTGTCTTTATCTAATGTAACATTAAGTTCATTTGAATCATAACGAAACCCATTAAGAAAATCAACATAAGTTGGGGGAAGGAAATCACCACACTTTTGATTTAAGAAATCTTTTTCACTTATAGTAAGAAATAGTTTCTCCATTAGTTTAACTTCAGACATAATATCCTGGTCAAAACCATCTGGGAATGAAATTTTATTTCTATCTGTGAATTTATATTTTACCTTTAAATTAGGAAAATGCTTTATAACTGCATGTTGCATTGTCAGTTTATAAAGGTCTGTATCTAATATACTTTTAATAATCATACTGTTTTGTTTTAATTTAATTACAAAAATAGAAAAAAATATTTAATTAAACGAATTATTTTAAATCTAAATTTTGTAATTGATATTTTTTATCTAATATTAGAGTGTATTTACCACCACACCCACAATTACCTATTTTCCAATCAGTCACCCTATCTACTTTTCTATTATATAAAAGAAATAATTTCCAATTAGGAATTGCGTATTTAATTTGTCTACTATAATAATCTTGAATATAAGGTGTATCTATGGATTCGTCTATAATGATTTCTGTATATCCTTTTGGTAATTCAACCAATTCATTTTTGATATAAATAAAATAACTTTCACTATCTATCTGTAATACACCATTTCCTGATAATTCTATTTTTTGATTCTTAAATTCCGTTTCTGATTTACCACATAATATAATTCGACCCATTATAAAAATAACAAATAACCCTACAATATATACCCATATAACATTAGGTGTTACTTTTGGTAAGAATTTTTTATAGGGTGTATTTTCATTATATTCCCTATTATCCATCATTATTATATCATTTTGTTTTCTTACAAATTTATTATGTGTAGAAACCACTATTAAAAGTGCTGAAAAGAAAATTATAAATGTAATATAAATCATATTTTTAATTATTAATTGTTAATATACTATTGGTTGTCCACACCCTTTACAATGAGATGACCAACCATTTAATTCTTCATTATCACAATCTTTACATTTCGGTAAACCAGTGATATCTGAAATGCCATAATCCTTTTTTTCTTTCTTTTTAGTTTTCATTATTTAAGTATTATAACATCTTTACGATATTGGTTACACATAGGAGTTTTATTAAAAGGTTTTTTATTACTTTTTCTTATTCTTCTAAGCAATGAAATTTTACTTGGATCAACGGAATATGTTTCAGCAATATACCATTGACCCTTTCTTATACCTAATCTATTATCAGTATTTTTAATTTCAACTATCATAATTTTTTATTTAATTTAATTATTTTCCAACCTTTATAATTTTCTTTAGTAGATTTAGATGCAGAATATATAAAATGTCTATTTATATTATATTCTGGGTGATCATTAATAAATTTTGTAGCAGATAAATATATAAAAGTTTTATTATCAGGTGTTTTTATTTTATATCTTCCTGCATTCGGATTTTTATCACCAATTTTACCTTTTGAAATTTTTATTCTATGTTCTTCTGTTTTTTTCACACCAAACATCGGATTTTTTTCACCACGATTACCATAATTAGAATTATTTTTTCCGATATTTAATTGCTTCAGCTTTTCTAATGTTTCTTTTGAATGTTTATATAAACCCTTTTTACCTTTATTCCAGGGTTCTACACCCATTCTTTTTTTACTTAATTTCTTTTTTGTTTCTTCTGAATGTAATCCAAATTGATTTTTACCCATACCACCTGTAGGACTTATATTATATCCATTAGGATTAAGTGTATCAAATAATTTAATGTATTTTTCTTCTAAATTTCTTGCTTCATAAATATTATTACACATTTTTAATATAATACGATGATAATTTTTTTTATCATTCTTTTTAAACGAATTTAAAAAATAAATACCACTACCATAATATTTATTAATGTTTAAATCGTCATTATTTGTAGTGTGACTACCAACATAGCATTTACCATTTATTTTATTAATTGTTAAATATACAAAATTGTATTTATTTTCTTTCATTGGTTTCGGTATTTTTTTAATTATATATTAAAAAAACGAAACCGATTATTGTGTTAAAGTAAATTACTATATGTTATTGTTACATCATTATTTATCATTTTATCTAATGCACTAATTCCACCTTCTTCTGTTATTGGTCTAGTACCATCTAAAATTAATGTTGTATCAAAACCATTTTTTACCGAATCAATTACTGTATCCAATATACAAAATTCTAATGCTAAACCAAGTATAATTATTTCAGTTACACCCTTTTCTTTAAGGAATTCAGAAAGTCCTTCAGCACCAAATCCGGAATAAGGATGTTCATTTTTCTTTGTTCCTTTTTTAAAGATATAGAAATCACCTTTAATGAGATCAAAATTGATATCATCATGAAGTTCAGCACCACGTGTATTATTAACACAATGATCAGGCCATAATATATCTTCAACCCCTGCTTTATTTACATAAGTATCAAATGGTTTTTTACCCTTATGGTTTGATGCAAATGCGTCCATATTTTTAGGATGCCAATCTTTCGTAAAAATGATTAAATCAAATTTCGGAAGAAGTGCATTTATAACAGGTATTATACCTGGACTATCTGGAACAGCAAGAGCTCCACCTTTACCATTTTCATAATCTTCTTTACTTACTACAAAGAAGTCATACTGTGCATCAACTACAATTAGTG
>Ga0210003_1000748_pt1 | contig 29519 bp, 22 predicted proteins | sample LantaG_FD_182804 | JGI IMG/M metagenome (GOLD analysis project Ga0210003, IMG submission 182804) | Deep subsurface microbial communities from Baltic Sea to uncover new lineages of life (NeLLi) - Landsort_02402 metaG (SPAdes) (version 2) | ecosystem: Environmental > Aquatic > Marine > Oceanic >... | reverse complement strand
AAATTTTTTGCCCCCCATGGGGGGCACTCCCTAACGGTCATAAGATAAGGATAAGTGTTAAGAAGAAAGGGTAGAAAAAACTGTCATTGAAGGGAAATTATAATTGACGCCAGACAATTAAGCGATGAAATAGATAAAATGTGAGCCAATGAATCGGGCAGATATGTCAAAAACTAAATAATTTAGGAGATTATCAAATGAATCACAGGCTTATAATTATTTTATTGGCAGTCGTAGTAACCGCTGGATTTTGTTTGGCTCAGACAGACCAGCCAACGATTACGGAAGACTTCAAGCCATCAACCTTGAACCAACCCGGCCAGGAGTACCCGCAGGTCAACTCACAACGCTACGCTCGTTTCCGCATCAAGGCTCCCGAGGCCAAAAGCGTCCGCGTGAGCCTGGGAGGACGAGAACGTGGCGGCTTCTCCCTCGACAAAGGCGAGGACGGCGTCTGGACGGGTGTCACCCAGAAACCGCTGGATGAAGGCTTTCACTACTATCATCTCACGATCGATGGGGGGACATTTAACGATCCCGGCACCTTGAACTTCTACGGGTCGACTCGGTGGGAAAGCGGTATCGAAATCCCCGCTCATGACCGGGACTTCTACGCCCTCAAGGACGTTCATCACGGCCGAGTGCAGCAGATTCTCTTCCCTTCGAAGAGCACCAACACCTCACGCCGCGCCTTTGTGTACACGCCGCCTGACTACGATAAGGACCTGACCAAACGATATCCAGTGCTGTACCTGCAGCACGGCTGGGGCGAGGATGAAACTGCCTGGAGCAACCAGGGCCACGCCAACCTGATCATGGACAACCTGATCGCCGAAGGCAAGATCAGGCCCTTCCTCATCGTGATGACCTACGGCATGACGAACGAAATCCGGTTCGGCGGCCTCAGGAATTTCGATATCGGTCCCTTCGAGACCGTTCTCGTCGACGAGCTGATCCCCTACATCGATGCCAACTTCCGTACGCTCTCCGATCAATCCCATCGCGCCATGGCCGGCCTCTCCATGGGCGGAATGGAAACCAAGTCGATTACCCTGAAGAATCTCGATAAGTTTTCCCACATCGGTCTCTTCAGCGGCGGGACTATCTCCCTGGATGATGTCAACAACACGCCCGGTTTCAAGGAGAAGGTTAAGCTGGTATTTGTTAGCTACGGCAGCCGCGAACTCAGTGGCGGACGCGACAGACGCGGCGGCGATCCCAAGGCGAACGCCGAAGCGTTGAAACAAACCGGTATCAACAGTGTCTTCTACGTTTCCCCGGATACGGCCCACGAGTTCCAGAGCTGGCGCCGCAGCCTGCACGAGTTAGCGCCACTGCTGTTCCAGGATTCTGATTCCTCGGCTGCGTCTATGTCTGAGACAGCTTCACGCAACGAGCCTTCAGCGGATGCTCGCAGAGACCGAGAACGACCTCGATTCGGCGGACCGGTCGAGCTGGGGCCGGACGATAAGCCCGTCTTCGCCAATCCACCCGCAGGATTCAGATCCCGGCGTGAAAATGTCCCTCACGGCGAGCTGACGATGGTTGAATATGACTCCAAGACGGTCGGAACGCGTCGAAAAATGCTCGTTTACACACCGCCCGGCTATTCGGCCGAACGTAAATACCCGGTGCTTTATCTGCTGCACGGCATCGGCGGCGACGAGACCGAATGGAAATGTCTATGCCAGCCGGAGAACATCCTCGATAACCTGCTGGCCGCCGGCAAGATCCAGCCGATGATCGTGGTCATGCCCAATGGCCGCGCCCGGAAGAACGACCGGGCCGAAGGGAATGTCTTCGCCTCAGCCCCGGCTTTCGCTAATTTCGAGAACGATCTGCTCAAGGATGTAATCCCGGCCATCGAAGCCAAGTATTCCGTGTACAAGAACCGCGAGAACAGGGCCCTGGCGGGATTATCGATGGGCGGCGGCCAGTCCCTGAACTTCGGCCTGGCTCACCTCGACGTTTTCGCCTGGGTAGGCGGTTTCTCATCGGCCCCCAATACTAAACCTCCCGCCGAACTCGTGTCTGATCCAGCAGCGGTTAAAGAACAGTTAAAGCTTTTATATCTCAGTTGTGGCGATAAGGACGGCCTGATCCGTATAAGCCAGGGTGTACATAACTATCTAAAAGAACAAGGTGTTCCTCACATATGGAACGTGGATTCCCATGGTCACGATGCAGACACCTGGAGCAAGAATTTATACAACTTTGCCCAACACATCTTCAAGGCGGTGCCGACACTGCCCGCACCTCCGGCTGCAGCCAAGCTGGTGATCCGAGTGGCATGTGGGGCCTATCAGCCCTACACCGACAAGAATGACAACCTCTGGCTGCCCGATGAGGTCAAGGCTCCCGGTGCATCGCTGAGCCCGCTGGATGGAATGACCATCGAGCGGATGGAGACCTTCGAAGTTCCGAATGTCGCGTTCCCGCAGATCTTCCAGACTGAGCGGTACAGCATGAGCGCATACGAATTCAATCTTCCCAACGGCAAGTACACCGTCCGCCTGCATTTTGCCGAGACCTTCACGGGAATCACCGGCGTCGGCCAGCGGGTTTATTCGTTTGCCGTGCAGGGACAAAAGCCGGAGAAGGATTTCGACATCTTCAAGGAGGCCGGCGGTCCGTACAAGGCGATCCAACGTGAGTATAAAGGCGTTGCGGTGACTAACGGCAAGCTGAGGATTACGTTTACACCGAATATAGAAAATCCGGCGATCAACGGTATCGAGATCTTCGCCGAGTAAATACGTTCTCTCATTGTCCGGTATCACCTTCTGTGTTTGTGGTATTGGCTCTTGAGGGCTCCCGAGTATAGTCTACATCGAGCGAGTCTGGATGTGTTTCGGACAACTGTATTGATCGAAGACGGTCAGTAGATGAAGCTGGCGTAGGTACAATCTAATAGATTACTCTAATTCACAATACAGATTGTTCCCTATAATAAAAAATACCTCTGAAAAACACTTTTTGACATGGTGACATGTTGACACCATTTTGTCACTACAAATACCAATTTTGCCTAAATCGAGTCCTAAAAAATGTTATATTTTGTTGGTATAACGCAATTTCCACAAAAAATATCGGACGTCATCGTCTTCAATGACCGTTGTTGAGTGAGAGTTGGTTAGGACTGGAAGTCTTGTGAGATACTTACTATGTCTTAGGTTCACCTGCCACCAATCGAAATACTGTGATTCTCAAGATTGCTAAAACATACTGTGAAGTATAAAATACTAATAATACGGTTACGAGCAAGCAAAGTATAGATCAGTAGCTGAGTTAATATTAGATTGGAAATGTCATATAACGCCAACATAAGTTATACTCCACCTATAGTAAGTAGATTCTCGACGCACACACGCTCAGTTGACTTAGGAGCACATAGAATTAAGGACAGGTAACACTAATTAAGGAGAGAGCAATGTTAAGCCATAATCAATTCAAATCAGACAAGAGACTCAATACTTACAGTCATGCTTGCAGTTGCTGTTCGATGTCCAGACGATCCTTCCTGGGAGCAGCGGCTGCCTGCACGGCGGCACTGACAACGGGGTGTGCGAGCCTCGAAAGTCTCCACACAACGCCGAAATCGCACGAGGAGATCGATCTCGCATCTTTCCGGCCGCGGCCAAAGGTCCGGGTAATGAGTGTGGTTGCGCGCAAAAAGCCACCGTATTGGCTCGGTTGGCCGGGCACGGCTTACGACGTGGAAGGCGAGCGTGCACGATACACCAAAGCAATCGCCGACGCCGGCCGACGTGTGGGGATTGAAATCCTCGAAGAGAGGCGGCCTCTGGAAGAGAATGCAGCCGTCGCTGCGTTTGTCAAAAAGGTGCAGGCCGAGAAACCCGATGCCGTACTCGTCACGCTCCAGCACTTCCAGAGCTGGGGCACAGCGGGCGAGATTGCCAAGGCTGGTGTGCCCACAATCGTTTTTGCCCCAGTGGGGACTGCCTTCACAGGGCACGTCAACAGTCTTGCCTTCCGACCCGGTGTCCATGTCATTTCGTCGCTGGAAACCCCGGCCATCGAGCAGGCCCTGCGTATGGTCCGCGCCAAGCGGCAACTGGAAGCAACGAAAATGCTGGTCGTAAGGGGCAATGAGCGTAAGGAAGGCAAGTTTGGTCTTGTGAGCCTCCAGTATGTGCCCAGGGTGACATATGAAGAGATGTTCGATCTGACGCCGGTCAGCGAAGAAGCGAAGTGGGTGGCACATCAGCGGTTCCGCGAGGCTAAGAAGGTGGTAGAACCGACACAACAGGATGGCCTGAATGCGGCACGATCATACATTGCGGCCAAGCAACTGCTTAAGAACGAAGGCTGTAATGCACTAACTACTGACTGCCTTGGCATGGTCTCGCAGAAGAAAGTACCGACCCCGCCGTGCTTGGGAGCATCGATCTTCCAGGATAATGGGATTACCTACGGATGTGAGGCGGCGATCGGGCCTGCGGTATCGCTCATGCTGACAAGCTACCTGTTCGACAAACCGGGATTCATGAACGATCCTGTGCCTGAGACCGCTAAGAACGTGCTGATCGCGGCCCATTGCGTCAGCGGCACGAGGATTTACGGGCTCAATCGTCCGAAGGAGCACGCACCTTACATTATTCGCAGCCACTCCGAGTCGAACTTGGGCGTTTCGCCGCAGGTCCTCTGGCCGGTCGAGCAGGCGGTGACGCTCGTACAGTTCTTCAAGCCCGACGCGCTCTATCTCGACACGGGCACTGTGGTTGGCAATGTCAACACACCCCCGGCTGGCGGTTGCCGAACGAGCGTTGAAATCCAAATGGATGACATCGAGGATTGCCGCGATGTGAAGGGATTTCACCAAGTCGTCTTCCTCGGGAATTACCGGCGCGATGTCGAGGCATTCTGTCAATTGTACGGGATCAACGTCGTTCACTCGCCCCGGACACACGAGGAAATGATCAAGCCGGCGTAGAAAATTACTCGGACTTGATGCGAAACGTAGCTGAAATGTCGTAACGAGAATGCCTCAAAGAAAGTTTTATGGCAATAAGTATTTTAGTATCTGACTTTGATCTCTTCATGGATGACTTACTGATGATAGTACAATATTATCTTGTTCAGAACCGTGTTTGAGTATCCTGGATGATAGTAGTGGCCCAGGGATTAGTTCTTTAATAATTCTTTATTGGAATTACCAAGATAATACTTATAAAATCATGTGTATCGTAGAAGATTAGAACTGTAATCAGTAGTAGGATTGTAAACAGAATGTAATCAGAAATCGATATAAGGAGAGACAACTCATGTGTACACATTGCACTCGGCGGCAGTTTATCGGAGCAGGTGCAGTGGGTGGGATAGCATTAGCAGCGGGTCACCTGGCGGTCGCAAGCGACGCATCTAATCCCCCGCCCGTACCCAATCCAAAAGTCCGGATCTGTGTAGTCATTGCCGGCAAGCCAGCGAATCAAAGTTGGGGCCTTTCCGTATCGGATCTTTCGCCCATAATGAAGCGTTTAGCCCAGGCTGAGAAAAACCTGGGCAATGTGGAATTTGTCATCGGCCAGGCGAGCAACACCGAACAGACCACCCAGTTGCTGGATAAGGCAGGTCCGGATGCTCCCGTGCTGGCAGTCAGCGCCGATATCTTTGGCCTGAGCAATTTCAATAGTGACGATGCGGTGATGCCCACCGTTTTCAAACAAGGACGACCCGTAGCCGTCTTTCATATGCCGATAATAGGTGGACACGACTGGTGTTTGGTGAATCCGTGGCGTGAGGAGGGACACCGAATCACTCTGTTCAACAGCAGCGACTACGACGAGTTGGAACGAGCCGTGTCATTACTTAGGGTAATCCCGCTATTGAAACGAAGCCGGGTACTCGTATCTCCGCCATTTAAAGGCACGCCCGAATCCTACACACCCGAAAAAGTAAAACAGCAGCTGGGAGTGGAAATGGTAGCAATCGCTGACGGACGCTATGACGAAGTCATGGCCAACGTGGATGAACGTGCCGCCAAAGTAGAGGCTAAGCGTTGGCTTGATGAAGCAGAGAGTATAATCGAGCCGAACCAGGAGGACGTTCTCAAGGCAGCGCGAGCCAGTCTGACCTTAAACCAACTAATCGCTGAAAATCGCGTCGATGGTCTTTGTGTTGGGACTTGTATGGGCTGGCTGTCACGAGGCTTTCCCTGTTTAGGATTTTCACGCCTGAACGACCGAGGAATCCCCGCTGCCTGCGATGGAGACATGGACTGTCTGCTAACTATGCTGATCTTCCAGTATGCGCTCAACCAGGCAGGCTTTCTGGGCAATGCCGGCGGTTTAGACACCGCCAAGAACGCCTTTCATCTCTCTCACTGCTCGGCCCCGCTGAAAATGGAAGGCCCCACCGGCCCGAAGGCACCCTATCTGCTCCGTCGGCACGCTGAGGTTCGTGGTGGCGCTGTTACCGAAGTCCATTATCGCATCGGGCAAACAATCACCTTCACCAAATTGGTCCATCTCGACACCTTGTTGATGTTCACCGGCAAGATCATCGAGATTCCCAAGGTCCTCAAAGATGAAGAACGAGGCTGCCGGACGGAACTCGTAGCCGAGGTGGACGACGCGGAAAGACTGCTGGACAATTGGGGCGGCGGTGTACTCGGCGCCAGCGCCAAGGACTACTATGCCTCTCTGCACCGTGTCGCCTACTACGGCGACCACACCCGGAGCATCCGTCACTTGTCCCATCTGATGGGACTGAAGGTTGTGCAGGAAGGTTAAGGCCCGATTTTAAATTAGGCTCTGACTACTAAATGAAGCAATGGAGTGCAAGTGCCTCAAACTCGGTGACACTCACCCACACACGTTACAGTCTCTTAATAACCTAATCGACCTCTATGAAGCCTGGAACAAACCAGAAAAAGCTGAGAAGTGGCGAGCAAAACTGCCGCAAACGGAAGCTGTAGATAAGTGACATTATACTTTTTTCAGGAGCTAAAAAACACCGCAATTTACACGGTGACACGTTGTCTCCGTTTTGTCACTACGAATACCAATTTTGTCCAATTCGAGTCCAAAAAAATGTCGTTTATTAGGCCAACGACACAATTTCCATAAAAATTATCGGGCGTCAACGTCTTCAATGAACTTTGTCAAAGAGTGAGTGACAGTGGCTGATACGTCGTAACATGGAAGCCTCAAGGAAGATTTTTTGCGGCAACAAAGAATTTACTATTTGACTTCGAGCTTTTCATAGGTGGACGTCAACAAAATCATGCCTTGATCTCTAATTTCAGAAGTCACGACTTATTCCAGTGGTATTTCGGAATCCAACCCTAGAAATGCAATTGTTACCTTTCTGGAAGTTGCATTGTTCGAAAGCGACATTTACCACATCGTCGACAACAAGTGCAGGTCGGTCGTCGTTCTTCTCGAATCCGAATTGGCAATCCACAAAACGAACATTCTTGACATGGCGGAGATACCAAGCGTATGATGGGATAGCTCCCACATGGCGTGGAAAGCGTTCGTTATTTTCAGCCGGGGCAAGCGAAGCTTCCGAATCCGAGTGTCCGCCTTTGGCTGTGATTTTTACGTTCTTGAATTCGATGTTCTCTATGGGTGTCCCCGGCTTTCCCCATATAACTGAGGGCATTTCTCTGTTCTTGAAATATGAGAAACAATCGGTTGCTTTAATGTTTTCGAATGTGACATTCCGGATGGCGCCTCGTTTGTACGTACCTTCGGGCACACGGGCGAGGATCGCCGTTCTGTTTTTCGGAGCCCAGCTTCATCAAGTACCCGCCGAAGTCAGGTACTCTTGCATATATTTTGTCCGCTGTTTGTTGGTCGAGTGCCAAAATATAGCTTGGGCTCCAATAGAGTTTCATGCCGTAATCCCGTAAAATGTTGCCAAGAATCTCGACCTCATCGAGATGGTTGAGAAAATTATTGCAGTAGTGCCAGTTGACCTCGCTCGGACAGATGGCGTTCCAGCCGGCCGATGCCATCATGCGCACCCAATCGCGAATCAACTTGGTATCGCCCGTACGTAATTCTTCCCAGCTATAGATCGAGTCGTTCCTACTGCCGCTGCGCCATTTGTCCCCGAAACATCCGCGGAAGTACGACCAATGATCAACCATCCTGATTGGAATCTGCGGATTCTCGAACACATCGAGTTTTGCCGGATTCTGTCCCAACTGTATGCGGCGGATCAGATCGAACGTACCAAAAATAACGCCTGCAGGAACCTTTCCCACAACGGCCAATACTGTGTCACTACCATCTTCTACTGCCTTAATGACGAATCCATCTTCCTTGATCCGGTCGAGTCCCAGCTCCTCGGTGTACTTGCGAATCCAACTTGATGTTTTTACCGTTCCCAGCACAACTTTCGGGCCTGAGACAACTCTTGTTTTAACTGAAGGCCTCAAATCGAACATGGATTCTACTGCATCGATCAACTCTTTTGCAGCCGTTTTAACGGTCGGATTCGAGCCTTCAGCAATTATGCGTTTGAACAGATTCTCGCCAAGTCGCTCAGAGGGAGTGTTGTACTGCAGCCATGCGCTGTAGAGAGTGTGGTCTTCCTTTCGGTACTTATATGTTTCCACTTTTCTATCAGTAGGAATCGTGTCCCTCCTGCCAGCATAGACCGATTTGGTCGAATCGTATATTTTTCTAATTTCGGCATCCGTAAGGACCTTATTGTAGATGCGCAAATCGTCCATGAATCCGATCAAACCTTCCCCTGTGGAAATCTCCGTCAGTCCCTCGCCTTTAAGGGGCTCGGTTTCCACGGTCGATAAATCCACGACCGAGATAAGCTCGCCATCCCGCCAGCCGATGATCCTTCTGTTCTGATCGTCGTAAGCGACCGCGAAAAGATGCCATACGGAATCATCTACCGAAGCCTTCGGATGGCCATAGAAGGCCCATTCGCGCATGTCATATTTAGGCCAGTCGTAGTCCAGGATCAGGTCCCAATACCTGAAGTCATCCTCGCCCCCGAAGCGTACCTGAAAATCGCCGCGATAGGCGTTAATCTCAACGGCTTTATTGTCATATTTCACGAGCGTGTTTCTACCTGTGACCGTGTTGAGCCAAAAGCATATCGTGCCGCGTGAAATGGCCAGGGGTGAGTCTTCGGATGCTGGAATTCGCATAGGCTTGGCATCCGGCATAAATCGAATACACGCATGGCCTCCACCGAGAGAATAAATAGTGCCGCCTCCCAGCACGGCATCGTTACCGTTACCGGATAGGTCTTTACCTGTACCATCGTCAAAGTCCCAGCACCCCACAAGACCTTCTGGCTTTTCGGAAGCGTTTGCAGTTGGCGAGTCTATAAACGTGAAAAGTAAGGTAAGGATAATAATCCTTACGAAAAAGAAAACGTATCGAGATTTCATAAAATTCCTCTATCCAGATTTTCTTGTTCTGTGAAATGTCGGCGCCTCTATATCAGGGACGAAAGTTTCTCAGTTTAACCTGCTTTGCATCTTCGTCGTATATGATGTCGGCCTGAGCGCCGATAATCTCAACCTGAGGCTCTGGATTTTGGTAGCCTCCATCGAACTCGCTTTTTCGTGTCCCTCTGTAGATGAACAATACAAGGTCTCCGTTGTTGGTATAGTCATAAGCAGAAACGTCGACAATTAGACGTTCGCCCATATAGGCATCAAGATTAAGGTCCTCGCACTGTATTGGCGTCACGCCGTTTATGTTAGCAATAAATTTAGTCGTGGTATTACCTTCGCCATCGCCCGTTCGGTACTCCCCCCTGACGTTTATCGATTCAATTTTGTCTTTGCTGTCGTCCACAACAAACATTCCTTCGTTGAGGCTTAGTTTGTCGCAGCTCAATGATCCACCTTCGATCACGTAACGGCCGGTTGTAGTATCGATTTCAAGATTTTTTTCTATTGCTACTGTTCCACCGAGTTGTTTCGCTACACTGTTGGTGCGGTCAACGATAAGCGGTCCTTTGACTTTGAGCGTACGACCATCGGGAATGATAAAGGTCGATTGCTCGTACACGCGAATCTCAAACAGGCCTTCGATATCGCGATCGAGGATTACTGTAACGCCGTCCGGAACAATCCGGCTCTTTCCAATCAATACCCGCTCGTCTATCTTATCATCGGGCTGCCGACCGGCTGTATCGCCAGCCCATTTCAGGCGCCCCCCATCGCGTCCGGTTTCCCAATTGGAAGGATCACTCCAGTTTCCGCTTCGCCTGGGAGCAATGGACGCCGTTCCTTCCCGCTCCTTTTCCTCAGGAGGCATCATTGGCGGATGAGTAGGTTGAATCTTACTAGCAATAGACACATTCGTCAGAACAATGTTTTCCGTATGTCGAAGGTGCATGATCGGCCCCTTCTCAAGCGTGTCAATGGTGACATCTTTTATAAACACATCGTAAACAAGCGCTCCTTCGACTCCCTGACAGGATATCGTCTCATCGTCTCCCTGCTTTATAAGTACGTTCTCAATGTTTATGTTGCGGAATTCTGTCGGGAAGTTACCACCCCGGTAACCGTGATAGTTGTTTCTCAATCTGAGAATGCGAGCTCTTCCTACATTAAGGTTTTTAACGTATATATCTTTGATGAATCCGCCCCGGTCGAGATTGGATTTACAGTACAGAATGTTTCCGTCGTCGTAGTCACAGTCATATATAAATACATTACGGACGCCGCCCGAAATCTCGCTGCCGATGGCGACTCCTTCGAAATTCGATGGCATGTTGCGTATAACAATATTCTCGCACGGCCTGCCTCTGCGCCACGCGCTGTTGTCCCGTCCGGCTTTGATCGCCACACAATCGTCACTCTGATCTAGCCAGCAATCTTCCATCAGGACATCCGTACACGAATCGGGATCGATCCCGTCGTTGTTCGAATTATGGCTGTCGAGTACGAGTCCTCGTATGGTGACATTCGTGCAGAACGTTGGATGCACACACCAAAATGGATAATCAAGAATCGTCACGTCTTCGATGAGCACGTTCGTACATTCGAACGGCTCGAAAAATGTCGGCTTGGCATAAACCTTGATGTCTTCGACGGGAACATTCTTGTGGTTCAGCTCGCGCAGCTCTTCATTGGTTGTAGTTCCAGGCTTGAGTTTCAAAGGCCACATGGCCCATGAGTTCTCAGCCTGTCCATCGAGCGAACCTTTTCCGGTAAGCGCTATATTAGTCTTTTGATAGGCATAGACTAAAGGCGAATAGCTGTAACACTCCGTGCCTTCCCACCTGACTCTGACGTGGGGTAGGTAGTCATCAAAGTTCGTGCCGAACTTGATCTTGGCATCTTTTGTAACGTGAAAATTCACATTATTGTCCAAGTGGATCGGGCCGTTTGTAAGCCATGTACCTTTCGGGACGACGACGCGTCCACCACCGGCTTTTGTGCAGGAGACAATAGCCTTCTTGAAAGACGGATTGCAGTCAGTGACGCCATCTCCAACAGCACCATAATCGGTCACAAGAAAATCACGATCAGGAAACGTCGGCGGGATAATACGACTCAAAATCTCAGGCAGCAGATCCCAGCCCTCCTGTGTTTCGTGAGTAGAGTCCTTTCCGGCCATCTCGGCGCAACCGCACGATAGCAGAAGGGTGAGAGCTAGGAGAGCAAATGATATGTTTCTTAAGATTGTTTTTCTAACGATCATCTTACTCATATGTTTGTTGTCCCTTTATATTAGATTTCGCTAAATGTTCCACCATTAGTTTGCGACCTTGATACTGTATTATCTTTTGTAAAAACCACATCATGCAACTTACGACAACATCGCAAAGAACATGCTTTACATAAAATCTGAACATAAACCAATATACATAGAAACCGTCGAATATCGAGAGAAATATCAGAGCAGGCAAATCTGATTTTTTGCTTTAAAGATTACCACTCATGATTGATCAGGTGCTCAAAGTGCTTGGGAGACAAATCGTCGCGAATGCCGCCGGGATCATATAATCCAGGCTGCTATGCGACTGGTAGTGAAAGGTCATCGCGAGGTAGTGCGATTCTTAATAGCCAAAGGAGCGGACTTAGCAGCCAAGGATAGCCGTGGCCGGACTACACTGGACTGGGCTAGGCAAAGGGGGCACACCGAAATCGTCGAACTGCTGAAGAAACACGGAGCAAAAGAGTAAGCCAGAAAAAGCTGAACAGTGGCAAGCAAAACTGCCACAAACAGAAGCTGTTGAAGAGTGACATCACACTTTCTTCATAAGTCGAAAAACGCAGTAATTGACACGGTGACATGTTGTCACCATTTTGTTACCACATACACTGACTTTGCCAATGTCGAGTCCGAATATATGTCATTTATTATGCCAAAGATACAATTTGCATAAAATTTATCGGGCGTCAAAGTATTCAATGGACTACGTCAAAAAAGAAAGCTGACGACTCTCTCAAGTTGCCAGCTTTCTAGAAATATTTGGCGTTTTGTTTCTGAGTTGGCCTACTGTGCCAGGGCCTCGATTTGCTATGGGCTCACGGCCCGGTTGTAAATGCGAACATCGTCAATCAGGCCGGATAAGTAGGTTCCGGGTTCCATAGCCTTGCCTGTACCGATGTATAAACCCATTTGAGAACCTTCCAAGCCGGGTTGTGTGTCTTCAGCGACCGCTACGCCATCAACACAGAGCGTTCTACGCAAGCCATCCCAGACAAGACCTATGCGGTGCCATTGCCCATCGGTGATAACTGTTTCGGAAAACAGAGGACCTGCGGAACGACCTGAACCTTTCAACTCCATCATCAATTTGCCATCGGCATCCACTGCCAACCAGTTGGCTATTGCCTGTTGCGACACAACGACTTGACCTGGCGCACCACCGTTGATCCAGGCGAAAATGCTGAAGGAACCATCTGCCGGATTCAGGACTGGGCTTGTGATGACCTTACGAAACAAACCGTTAACTGACGAGGTAAAACGCTATCTTCTAAGCATACGATTCCAACGGTATTATTTTTATTATTTTGCTTTGTGCTTTTTGGAAAATGATTAAAAGACTGAATTTCACGTTTCGGATAACCTGAACTACATAGATACCCACTCGTTATTCCTCAATGAGAGCAGACTCTTCTCAGGCACATAATTAACTATTGTTATGTATACCAAATTATCCACCTTTTCGTCAAGAAGAATCCTTATAAGACATCGAAATTTATTGAGAACTTTTCGTGTTGAGATTCCATTTAAGCAAGGTGCAATCCTCTTAATAGTGGCGTTTCATGGGACTTTAGTTGGATTTTTTATAAATCTTTATGACACAAACAGGTAGTTATGTTGAGGTATACATACGTATCGGGATAATTGATAGAATTAACTCAAAGCGAAAGATGTTAGTTTTGGCTTCGAAAGGATTTGCAATGACTAATGTCATGAGAGATTGTCTGAATTTGAATTATCTGTTCTTTTTTGACATTGCTTATGGGCGCACCATAATATAACCTATATGGTTTGTTAATAAGGTAAGTCTACTGAAAGTACGTAATAGCCGTAATAGCTGAGCCAGTGGGAAAACTGTTATGCACAAGTGTTTCAAGCAATTAGAATCAGTAGTTGCGTCTGTCGGCTTAAGAGGACGCTTCGGCTTGGTCATAATCTTACTAACGGTTACGCTTGTTCAGACTGATTTGTACGGGCGTGAGGTTTTGCCACGGTCTCGATTCGGGACGATTAACATTGATGTAGGACCCTACGTACAATTTACGGGGCCATTTTCGGCGGTGGTTCGCTGGGACACACCTGAGGCACGCGACTCCATCGTAGAGTATTGGACAACCGAATCACTGGGCCTGCGGGTAAAAGATTCTTCAGCAACCACCACTCATGAGATAATCCTGAGTGACCTGCAATACAGGACACGGTATTATTTTCGTGTCGGTTATACCAGCAACGCAAGAGAACTTGTCACAGACATCTACACGTTTGATAATGCCATCAATTACACGAGGCTGGACTGCTCGAATATGGCTTCACCTTACCCGGTCGATTCTCTCAGCGAATTGTACGAGACGGCTGCCGAGCACATAATCAATCAAACCGGTATCAAGAAAGGCTTCTGTCTGGTTTACGGTTGCGGTGAAGGGCGGCTGGCGTTCGAGCTGGCCAAACGCAGTGACCTTACCATTGTGGGGGTGGATACGGATTCGGCCAAGATCAGCACGGCAATAAATAAACTGATGGAGGCAAAAGTCTACGGGGCTCGAATAAAGGTGCGAGAGGTTGCTTCGCTCGAGACCTTGGACTTTACCAAGTATTTCTTTAATCTGATAGTCTCAGACCACATTCTGTCTGAAGGTGTGTGTGCCGGCTCTGCAGCCGAGATGTTCCGGGTCTTGCGACCCAGCGGTGGTGTTGTCTATCTGGGTCAGCCAAACGGTTGTCCCAACAAGCTTACTGAAATCGAACTGGCAACCTGGTTGGAGGCCGGAGGTCTGTCCAAAGCCATTACCCGGGACGACAATGGGCTCTGGTCCAAAGTCGTTCGCAGACCTGTGCTGGAAGCGGCGGAGTGGCCTCGCCAATATGGTAACCCGGACAACGCAGCCAACGCCGGTGATACGCTCGAAGGGGCAACCCAGACCGGCCAGATGATGATACAATGGATCGGCTCGCCCGGCGCCGATTTCGGAGCGGACCGCAACCCACGTATGCCGGCCCCGGTGATGGCCAACGGCCGGTTATATCATCAGGGTTTGGACCGAGTTCTATCCATGGATTCCTACAATGGAGCTATATACTGGTCACTGGAGATTCCCAAATCATTGCGGGTTAATACACCGCGGGACAACGGTTATGTCTCGGCGGATGCGGATGGGTTATACATAGCGGTTGACGATGACTGCTGGTTTCTTTATGGAGATACCGGGATACGAAGAAGAACATACAAACTGAACGACGACGGCCTGGAATGGGGCTATGTGGCCATATCAAGTGACAAGCTCTACGGCAGCGCCCAGCTCGACGGCGCTCATTACACAAACATCTGGGGCGGCTCAAGTACGGGCTGGTACGATGCCACCTCTGGCAATGTCACCCATAAGGTATGCAGCAAGTATGTCTTTGCCAATGACAAAGACAGCGGTACCCGAGTCTGGACGGACAATCGCCCCGAACGTGGCGTCATTATCAACTCGACGATTACCCTCGGTGGAGGCCGGATCTACTTTGTTGAGGGCCGCAGTACCACAGTGAAGGAATATCCTTCGGGGCGAATAGGAATTCCCGAGTTGTGGAGCGATCAATACATTGTCGCCCTGGATCAGGACACGGGTACGAAGCTCTGGGAGAAAGCCATCGACACTGCCGACGGCACCGTGGTCTTCTACATGCAGTACAAAAACGAAAAGCTGCTTATTACGTCTTCAGGGACGCGTTACAACATATATGTCTACCACGCTACGAATGGGAATTCCGTATGGTCACAGAATCATCCCTGGACTAAAGATAATCACGGTGGTCATATGCAACATCCGGTGATTGCGGGCAACACTGTATACCTTGAACCCAATGGTTACGACCTGAGTACGGGCAATCTTGTAACCGCACAAGTGGGTCAACACACAGGATGTGCCACCTACGCCGGTACGGCCGGGGCCTTTATTTACCGAGGTTCAGGAGGCAACATCGCAATGTGGGAAATCGATTCAGGCGCCGTGACGACATGGTCGGGTATCCGTCCGAGCTGTTGGCTGAGCACCATCCCCGGTGGCGGAATGGTTCTTTCGCCGGAAGGCAGTGGCGGGTGCAGTTGCAATGGCTGGTTGAATACGTCCATCGGCTTCGTGAGCAGTAAGACAACGCCAACGCCCAGGTAACTGAATGACATAAGGAACTGCAATGAGATACGAGATGAAGAAGTTCACGGAATTACCGATACCCCGTTGGTTTCCTTACGGTAGATCGATTTTGGTTGTTCTTATCATCCTCAGCGCCTTTAGTCTAACCGGTGCTGAGGACTGGCCCACCTATATGCACGACAATGCACGAAGCGGAGTTACAACTGAATCGCTTACCCCGGATGAATTAGACGAAGGCTGGATTTATGTTCCGCCGGCGCCTCCTCAGGTTGCCTGGGACGGAGGCGCGCCGTGGGACGCCTATCGGTCCAATGCTACCACTACATTTGAGCTTACGCCCCAGCGTGACTTCGACTTTGTATTTGCCGTTACGGTTATCGGTAAGTTGCTTTACTTTGGATCATCCGTCACCGATTCCGTCCACTGTCTCGATGTTCACACCGGCCGGCAAAAATGGTTTTTCACCACGGAAGGCCCGGTTCGTTACCCCCCCAGCTATTACGACGGCAAATTATACTTCGGCTCTGATGACGGCTATGCCTACTGTATCGACGCGAGCGACGGCTCTTTCATTTGGAAATACAGCCCTTCCGAGGGTACCCGACTCGTAGGCAATAACGGCAGCTTCATATCGATGTGGCCCGTAAGAACCGGCATGGCCGTGCTGGATGGAAAGGTTTACTTCGCGGCGTCACTCGTGAATTGGCAGACATCCTATCTTTGCAGCCTCGATGCTCAGACCGGTTCGGACAGCGGTTCAGGCCTTTACTGTGTTTCGGGTGGCGTCACGCCCATGGGCGCCGTGTTGGCTTCGGCAACCAGAATCTACCTGCTCCAGGGCAGGTTGCACCCTTACGCTTTCAACCGCGCGACAGGCGCCGTTTCGGGGACCTTTGGCGAGCGAGGCCAGAGCGGCTGCTACGCCCTTCTGACTTCCAATTCCCGTTTTGTTCGTGGCCATGCGAAGGTCCACGCCGAAGGTTATGAACTCGCAGAACACGACGCAGAAGGTCGAGATCGCATCGCTGCACATCCGAATGCTCGCCATCTTGTCGTTTCTGGAACTACGGCTTATGTTCTCACAAGGACTTCCCTTCTGGCCGTTAGCCGAAGCAACGGCAGCGTGCAATGGTCGGTTCCATGTGATTATCCGCATGCGTTGATTCAGGCCGGTGATGTTCTCTTCGCAGGCGGTACGAATAAGGTGGCTGCTTATAGCATAACGAACGGGGATGAGATCTGGAACCGGGTCGTTAATGGTCGCGCTCGGGCCTTGGCTGCAGCCGGCGGACGTCTCTTTGTCAGCACAGATACCGGGAGCATTCATATGTTTGGTCGTGCCCATTTACCGGCAGATTTGAATAAGGACCGTGTCGCCGATCTGCTTGACCTGACTATGTCTGCCAAAAATTATCTCGGATGTACGAATCCGGCGAATGTAAAGTTGCATTGTGAGAACTTGCCGGATCCGTAGAATGGTGATACTACATTTGCTATCGGCGAATAACTGATATGGCTACTACGCTTACCAGGGAATATCGATTTTGGCGCTACCGGATTTTTGCGATATCATGGTTGGCCTATGGAGGGTTCTATTTATGCCGGAAGAATTTCAGCATCGCTATGCCTCTGCTTGATCAAGATCTTGGATTTACGAAAGATAATTTCGCGATTCTTCTGTTCTTCTATAGTCTCTTCTATGCACTGGGCCAGTTTTACAACGGATTCTTGTCCGACAAGTTCGGTCCACGCCTGATCGTTGGCATCGGCCTGTTTCTATCGGTGCTGGCAAACATATTCCTGGGCTTTGGTACAGCCCTGCTGGTTTTCGGCTTGTTGTTGTGTATCAATGGAACTGGGCAATCAACAGGGTGGTCCGGAACCGTCAAGAATATGGCTCCCTGGTTTCGACGCAAAGAACGGGGGGTGGTCATGTCATGGTGGTCAACCTGCTATGTCGTCGGCGCTGTCGCAGCAACCAGCCTTGCGACGTTTGTTGTGACCAGACCAATACTGTTTCAAATGAGCGACCTGAAAGATCCGTCCGGTTTGGCAATTCAACTGCGAGATGACCAAAATTCACTGTCAAAACATCTCAGATCGCAGTTTTCGTCCGAAAACCGTCAACTGCTCGACATGTACCAGGAACTTGATCCCGTTTCAGAACCGCTCCGCCATGCAATGGTAAAAGAACTAAACTTGGCACTTCAGGGGCCATGGCTTTATAGTGAACAGCGATTTGCCGGTATCCAGCTCTCAGGGAGAACCAGCACTAACATAGAGAGCGTGCTCGAGAAAACGCGTGAAGAGCGAGAAAAAGAACTTAAAGGCAGGAATTTGATTTCCATGAACAAGATCCTGCTGCAGGAAACCTATCCACACATATTCAAGCTGAGATGGCGCCGCACTTTCTGGGTACCATCTGCTTTGTTGGCTCTGATAGCGTTGTGTTTTGTCGTTTTCACGCGCAACAGGCCCACAGATGTTGGTCTTCCGGAGATTGCCGAAGATGATTCGGCCGACAGCGAGTCATCGCAAAGCGTTAAAAGTGCCCCGGAGACGTCTTCAAAGGAGATTCTTGCTCTTGTCCTGAGGAACCCTGTGATCTGGCTTATCAGCCTAATGTATTTCTTCACAAAGATGGGGCGATATGCAATATTCTTCTGGTTGCCGCTGTACATGGTCGAGCATCTCGACTACAGTCTCGCTGAGGCAGGTTACACTTCGATTCTCTATGAAGCAGCGGGCTTTGGCGGCATAGTCGCCGCCGGTTATGTTTCGGACAAACTCTTTCAAGCTCGGCGGATGCCTGTGGGAGCTCTTGGGATGTGGGGCCTGGCTATAACCTGTTTTTTCCACCCTCAACTGGCTGCCTGGAGTCACCTTGGCAACGCAATCGGAATATCTCTGATCGGCTTCTTTACCTACGGCCCCGACGCCTTGATGTCGGGCGCTGCAGCTATCGACACAGGCTCGCCAAAGGCGGCCGGATTAGCCGCCGGCGTCATCAATGGCGTTGGTTCCCTCGGACAAATGATGTCCGGTTTTATTGTCGCTTATATAGCAAGCAGATTAGGTTGGGACAGCCTGTTCTATTTCTTTGTGGCGATTGCTGCTGTTGCAGGCTGCCTGCTTGCTTTAAAATGGAATTGGGTTCCCGAAGCTCACAAAAAAGCTGCGGAAAGTAAGGAGTCCATCGAATGAAAACAAAAGGGCAGATTCCCGGCTGGAAAGACAAAATCCTCTTTACACCGGGACCCCTGACAACCAGTCAGACAGTTAAGCAGGCCATGTTGCGGGACTTGGGATCTCGCGACATTGAGTTCATTAGATTAGTAAAAGACATTCGGCACAAGCTCGTTGAACTCGGACAAGCCAGCCTGAATGAGTACACGACCGTTCTTATGCAGGGCAGCGGTACGTTTGGCCTCGAGGCGGTCGTTTCATCGACGGTGCCAACTGACGGCAAACTACTGGTAATCATCAATGGCGCGTATGGGAAACGACTTGCCAAAATCGCATCAGTGCTCAGAATTAACACTGTAACGCTCGAGTACCCCGAAAACACAACCCCTGATCTGGGGGAAATTGAAGATGCGATAAAGACCGACGGCGAAATCACCAACGTTTCAGTTGTACATTGCGAAACTACTACAGGAATTATCAACCCCATCAGGGAAATTGGCGAGATTGTAGCAAAATCCAGTGCTAAGTATTTTGTCGATGCTATGAGCAGCTTTGGCGCAGTGCCGATTGATCTTGCCGAATGCAACATTGATTATCTTGTCTCGTCTGCAAACAAGTGTATCGAGGGTGTGCCTGGTTTTTCATTTGTTTTATGCAAACTCAGCTCACTCAAGGAGACCGCCGGCTACGCACGAAGCTTAAGCTTTGACCTGCTCAGCCAGTATCAGGGCTTTGAGAAGAACGGTCAGTTCCGTTTTACACCGCCCACTCACGCTTTGGCGGCGTTTCGGCAGGCCCTTGCAGAATTGGATGCCGAAGGCGGCGTCCCCGGTCGAGCCGCGCGTTACTGCCAAAACTATGAGACTCTCATAGCCGGTATGCGACAGTTGGGATTTAAGGAATACCTCAGATCCGAGGATCAGGGATACATTATCACTTCATTTTTATATCCGGATGACCCGAATTTTTCGTTCGAGAAGTTCTATGAAAGTCTGAATAAAAAAGATTATGTGATCTATCCAGGTAAAGTAAGTGACGCCGATTGCTTCCGGATCGGCAATATCGGCAGGATATTTGAAGCTGATATCAAAGCCCTCCTGGCCGCAGTCACCGAGACAATAACTGATATGGGTATTAAACTTAAGTAGATGCGATCTGAAAAGAAAGATATCGACAGTTTGAGATCAGAAGGTGACTTGAATATCTCTCCGCGTCGCGAGGCCTGGACGAAAGAACATATTGATGCCGAGACTCAGCGCTGGCTCGATTTGGATGCCGAGTATTTTTTGCATCAATCGCTCTCAACACCCTGTTTGAACGTCCTGTCTCATTGCCAAGGCATCAATCTTGAGGACCTTCAGGGCCGCAGTTTTATGGACTTCCATGGCAACAACGTCCACCAGGTCGGATTTGCAAACCCCCTGGTGATTGACGCTATCAAAAAACAAATGGAAGAGCTTGCTTTCTGCACACGGCGCTATACCAACATCCCTGCGATAAAGCTCGCTGAAAAGCTGGCCCAATTAGCTCCGGGAAAATTGAACAAGGTTCTCTTTGCGCCGGCGGGAACGGCGGCTATTGGCATGGCTCTGAAACTGGCTCGCATGGCAACAGGCAGATTCAAGACAATTTCGATGTGGGATTCCTTCCACGGTGCTTCGCTCGATGCTATCTCTGTTGGCGGCGAGGCCATCTTTCGCAAGGATATCGGGCCGCTCCTGCCGGGTACCGAGCATGTACCGCCCCCGGACTGTTACCGGTGTCTCTGGGGATGTGAAGATAACTGCACTCTCAAATGTGCCGACTACATCGAGTATGTTTTGGCTAAAGAGGGTGATGTCGCGGCTGTGATTGCCGAAACCGTGCGAAGCACCTCGATCATCCCTCCTGCCGGCTTCTGGCAGAAAATCCGCGCTGCGTGTGATAAACATGGAGCATTATTGATACTTGACGAAATACCGCACTGCCTCGGCCGTACAGGAAAAATGTTTTCTTGTCAGCACTTTGATGTTGTTCCGGATATGTTGGTGATTGGCAAGGGTTTGGGGGGAGGAATTTTCCCGCTGGCCGCACTTATGGCCCGTAAGGATTTAGACATAATGCCGGATCGTGCCCTCGGCCATTATACCCATGAGAAGAATCCCGTTGCCTGTGCCGCGGCAATAGCAACAATCAAATGTCTGGAAAATGAAAATCTGCTGGCTAACGCCGAAAAAATGGGCAGTTATGCCATGGATCGTATGCAAGAGATGATGAATCGACACAAAATGGTTGGAGCCGTCAGAGGTCTCGGATTGCTGATGGGGATAGAGCTGGTCAAAGACCGTCAAACAAAGGAGCCGGCCGTTGAAGAAACCGAGCGGGTAATGTACAATGCACTGAGCAAAGGGCTTAACTTCAAGGTAACGATGGGCAATATCATTACTATGACGCCTCCATTGACAATTACAAAACAGGAAATCGACAGAGCCCTAGACATTCTGGATGAATGTCTTGAAGAGGTTGAAAAATAATTGTTCTAAGGAATACTGTTTTTCGAAGTTTGAAAGGAATGTTTCATGAGTTTTGTGTATCGCAGAACCTACAAGGGTCCGGTGAAGCTGGTTATTTTCGATTGGGCGGGAACAACTCTTGATTACGGCTGTTATGCCCCGGCGGTAGTTTTCATTGAAGTCTTCAAACGCCGTGGAGTGGAGATTACGATGGAGCAGTCCCGGCGGCCTATGGGGCTGAAAAAAGTGGACCACATAAGGGCAATTTCCCAGCAGGATGAAGTCGCCGCACTCTGGAAACAGGTAAATGGCAAAGCCTGTACCGAAGCGGACGTTCAGGATATGTTCGAGAAAGATTTCGTGCCGCTACAAGTTGCCTGCATTGCCGACTACAGCGAACTCATCCCGGGAACCGTCGAAGTTGTCGAAGGACTGAAGAATCGCGGCATAATAATAGGCTCAACTTCCGGCTACTTCACCGAAGCTATGAAGATCAACTTCCGTGAAGCGAAAAAACAGGGTTACGTGCCCGATGTAAATGCCTGCGCGAGTGACGTTCCAGCGGGCCGGCCCGAGCCCTGGATGGTGATCAGCAATATGCAGCAGGCCCGCGTATTTCCTCCGGAAGCTGTCGTGAAAATTGACGATACTAAGCCGGGTATTGCAGAAGGGCTGAATGCCGGCACCTGGACTATCGGCCTGTCTAAAACCGGCAACGAAGTAGGACTCAATGAAAAGGAATTGGCCGCTTTGTCTGCCGAGGAAGTAAAACGTAAAGTAGAGAGAGCGGCGGATGGCCTGGCCAAATCCGGCGCTCATTATGTCGTCGAATCCATTTCAGACGTGCCTCCTATCATCGCTGAAATCGAACAGAGGCTAAAGATGGGCGACAGGCCATAAGGAATTAGGAGTTGTCTAATGTATTGGAGCGAATAATGGCCTTACAAATAGTCAGGAACTATGTTAACGGCAAATGGATCGAACCTGATAACAGCGGCTATCTGGATATTGAGAATCCAAGTACGGGGCAAATCATTGGCAAAGCACCGCTGTCAACTGTTGCCGAAGTAAATCGAGCTATCGATTTCGCCAGCGAGGCGTTCAAGACCTGGAGCCGGACTCCGGTGGCACGTCGGGTCGAGCCTTTGTATAAGATGGATTCGCTGCTTCGTGAAAACGAAGAAAAAATTGCCCGGACTCTTGTTGAGGAGATGGGAAAGTCTCTGCCGGATGCACGGGCTGAAATGAAGCGGATCTTCGAGAACATCGAAGTTGCCTGTGCTATGCCCGTATTGCAGCAGGGGGACAAACTCATCGGTGCCTCCTACGGTATTGACGGCGAAGTGATTCGACTGCCAATCGGCGTTTTTGCAATGATAGCACCATTCAACTTCCCGGCTATGGTTCCATTCTGGTTTTTACCTTATGCTATTGCTACAGGAAATACCTATGTCGTCAAGGCTTCGGAACAGGTGCCTTTGACGATGCAATTGATTACAGAATTTATAGACCAGGCTGGATTGCCCAAAGGCGTATTCAATCTTGTTAATGGAGATAAGATTGTCGGGCAAGCCCTTATTGAAAATCCCGCAGTGAAAGGTATTTCCCTGGTTGGGTCGACGCGAACGTGCAGGATCGTATCCGAAAAGTGCGCCCAAAACCACAAGCGTTGCCAGGCGATGGGGTCAGCCAAAAACCATCTTGTGGCTATGCCCGACGCCAAGGTCGACGATATGCTCCGCAATATGATTACTTCCTGTTATGGTTGTGCCGGGCAACGTTGCATGGCAGCCTCGGCGATAGTAGCTGTAGGGAATGAGATGTACAAGACTGTCTGTGAGGAGTTTGTTGAAGCTTCCAAAAACGTACTCGTTGCAAATCCGCTGGATCCCAGGGTGGCCGATGAATCCATGATTATGGGGCCGGTGATTTCAGCCAGGTCAAAACAATCCATTCTCGATATGATCGAAACCGGTATCAGGGAAGGTGCTACCCTGGCTCTTGATGGACGTGATATCGAAGTGCCCGGTTGCGAAAACGGCCACTTCGTAGGACCGACCGTATTTACCGATGTCAAGCCGGGAATGGAGATTCACAGTACCGAGATTTTCGGTCCGGTGGTGGTCGTACTGAAGGCCGGCTCGCTCAACGAAGCGATAGGGATCATAAACGACCTTGAGTATGGCAACGGCGCATCGATTTACACTCAGAACGGCTACTACGCCCGCAAGTTCAAACTCGAAACAGAATGCGGGATGATCGGCATAAATGTGGGCATTCCGGCACCGGTTGCGTACCTGCCTTTCGGAGGAATGAAAGCCTCGCAGTTTGCAGATATCAAAGCCCAGGGCAGGGAGATTATTAACTTCTTCACGGAAAACAAGATAATTACTGAAAGATATTGGCCCGAGAGTGGTGAAATTACTTAAAGATTTAATGCCAGGGGGCATTAGAGTTTTTGCTACGCCGGTGAGTCAGGACGAATCCGCAAAAAAAGGTTGAAATCTGTCAGCGATTTCTGGTATCGTATATGTAATAAGCTCAGCCGGGTAGTTGGGTGAATGTAATAGGAATGCACAGGGCAAAATACTTTTTCGGGAGGTAACCGGATGAAAAAGAAAAAAGCCTTCACGTTAATTGAACTACTGGTTGTGATTGCCATGATAGCTGTGCTAATGGCGATTTTAATGCCTGCTCTGAGGGCTGCAAGGGACCAGGCAAAGAAAACTGTCTGCACGGGGCACATCAAGGGACTCGTACTGGCCGTGAGAATGTACGCCGATGACTATGACGGTAAAACGCACGACTCGCCGAACTACGGTCTTTGGGATAATGCATGGCAAAAACCAACAGTTGTGAAGAAATACGGCCCGAATGATGGAAGGGCCTATTGGGGGGTTGCGTACGAACCGTATGCCAAGAACAGGAAAATCTTCCGCTGCCCCAGCACAAAACGCGTGGATGATTGGCCCGAAGACGGCCCGCCTTGGGGATTGCCTTCGCAGCAATACTTCAAATATTGCACTTACGGCCTCAATAACTATATCACAGACAAAAAAATTGATCTTGAGTTCAAACATCATAGTGAAGTTATCGCTTTTCAGGATCATATCGAACAGCTTCTGGACGACAACGGAGATATGTTTCACATTCGGCCCGGAGACAACATAAATCTGCCACAGTGGCGCAATGGCGGAACACTGGGCAACTTTCCAGAGGCAGTTCAGGAATGTTTTCGCCATCGCGGCGTATGCATGACCGTCTGGTTGGACGGCCATGTCACGGGGATAAAAGAAACTACCGGCGAAGACGTTCCCCGCAAATGGTATACCGGTAATCCAGAGGACACTCTCTGATCCAGGGATAAGATTATATGGGTAGAGAAGTAATCCGAGCGATCACATTTGACTTGTGGGACACTGTTTTTGTCGACGATTCAGATGAGCCAAAGCGGGCGGCCCAGGGGCTCGCACCCAAGCTGGTCGAGCGACGGAAACTGGTTCATCAGTTCTTAGAGCGGCATGAGCCTATACCCAAAGAGTTGGTAGAAGTGGCGTACAACACGGTGGATGCTGCATTTCGCCAGGTCTGGTATGGGCAAAATGTTACGTGGACAGTCCGAGAGCGGCTTTCAGCCCTGCTCAAGGGATTGCAGCGTGATTTACCGGCCGCTGAGCTTGATGAACTGGTCCGACTTCATGAAGAGATGGAACTGGCGGTCCGGCCCGACCTGGCGGCCGGCGTAGCCGGAGCCCTGCAAAATCTGCACGGCAAGTACAGGATGGGTGTGATTTCCGATGCTATCTTCAGTCCGGGCCGTGCTCTTCGTCAGTTATTGGCACATTACGATATTCTGAAGTTCTTCGATTCTTTTGTTTTCTCCGATGAGATCGGTTGCGCCAAACCCGATGCTTCCGTCTTTGAGGCGGCAGCCAGGGATCTGGATATCAAGCCCTGTGAGATCGTGCATATCGGAGACCGTGAGCTAAAAGATATCGAGGGTCCGCATGCTATTGGCACTCGCGCCATTCTATGCACGGTGGTCAAAGACCGCAGCAGCAAAGACACAAAGGCCGACGCCATCTGCAGCGACTTCTCGGATTTACCTGCTATTATGAAAAAGTTAGACCAACAATAACCACAGGAGCAATTGATGACAACCCCCTTACGATTTCTGATTATTGATGGGTATCCCAAACACAGCCGTGACGAGCTTGAGCAGGCTGGCATGAAACTTGCATGGGAGCTTTATGCCGATATGCTTCTGCAGCACCAGCCCAAGGCAGTTTACGATGTTTTGCTTCCGAGTGATCCTGGCGTGGACATGCCTTCGACAAAAGACCTCCATGGGTATGCCGGCATCATCTGGACCGGCTGCAATCTCACTATTTATGATACGGCCAACCGCAGCGTCTGTATTCAGATCGAGTTGGCTAAGAACGCCTATGAAGTCGGCGTACCAAGCTTCGGAAGCTGCTGGGGGATTCAGATGGCCACCTTCGCTGCCGGCGGTAAAGTCGAGGCGAATCCGAAAGGCCGCGAGATGGGGATGGCCCGCAAGATTCATCAAACACCCGTAGCACACGATCACCCTATGTTTGAAGGCAAGCCTCGCGTGTTCGAAGGTTTTGTAAGCCACGATGACATGGTCACCAAGCTCCCGCCGGGCGGCGTCTTACTGGCAAGCAACAGCTTCGCTCCCATTCAAGCACTTGCAGTCACTCATAAGAACGGGACTTTCTGGGCCACTCAGTACCATTGCGAGTACGACCTCCACGAAATGGCCAGACTCATCGTTGCCCGTGAGAAAAAACTTGTCGCTGCCGGATTCTTCCGGGGTCACCAGGACCTGATGGGTCTAGTGGATCGTATGGAGGCACTTGCTAAAGAGCCGGACCGAAAAGACCTGCGCTGGCAATTAGCAATTGACGACGATGTGCTTTCCGACTCGATTCGACAATGCGAATTCGTCAATTGGCTCAAAAAGCTGGTTCTACCCACTGCCGGTTACATCTAATCTGCATCTTTCACGGATATGAAGACATTCTTGACCTCCGTATAGAGTTGCATTGCCTCCATTCCGAGATCGCGTCCGAAACCGCTTCGTTTGAAGCCACCGAATGGTGCCTCAACATATACACTGCTGTTCGTATTAACACTCATCACGCCAGTCCGGACTGCCCGTGCCATACGTAATGCGCGTTCGAGGTCTTTCGTCCATAAAGAGCCGCTCAGACCATATTTTGTATCATTGGCAAGCTCGAGAGCCTCTTGCTCGTTCTCGAACGGGATCACACAGGCTACCGGCCCAAAAATCTCCTCCTGGCAGACGCGAGCAGATGAGCCAAGTCCCTCGATGATGGTTGGGGCAAGATAGTAGCCCGGCTCCTTCGGACGATTGCCACCACAGAGGATGTGCCCTCCTTCTTTACGTGCAATATCGATGTACTCTTCAACACCTTCTCTTTGTTTAGCGGATACCATCGTGCCAACCTGGGTCGACTCATCCAGTGGATCGCCTACCACTAGCGCTTCCGTCGCTTCCACGAACGCATCGAGGAACTTACTATAGGCCGACTTCTCCACCAATACCCGACTGCGTGCACAACAGTCCTGTCCGGTATTGGCAAAAACCGCCATTGGTGCTGCCCTGGCCGCCGCATCCACATCCGCATCAGCGAAGATGATGTTTGGATTCTTGCCGCCCAGTTCCAGGGAGACTCGTTTTATATCATCGGCGGCGAGCTTGACGATATGTGCGCCTGTGCTGGTTTCTCCCGTCAAAGTGATTTTGTTGACAAGACTGTGACTTACAAGATAATCGCCAATTTCTCCACCCCGGCCAGGTAAGACTTGCAGAATTCCGTTCGGGACGCTGGCTTCCATCGCCAACTGGCCCAATGCCAGTGCCGTCAGAGGAGTCAGACTTGCGGGCTTCAAAAGGACTGCATTGCCCGTTGCAAGGGCCGGTGCTACCTTCCAGCACGCCATTAGAAAAGGAAAGTTCCATGGTACAATCGCCGCAACCACGCCTACTGGTACATGCAGCGTATAGTCAAATCCATCGCTCGCAACGGGAATAGTCTGGCCACCGAATCGGCTGATACCGCCTGCGTAGTATTCAAAGCAACGCGCCCCGGCGTTAATCTCCCAACGCGCATCGCCGATTGGCTTGCCCACATTGCGTGCTTCCAGTACCGCCAATTGCTCGGCATGTTCGCGGATCAGCCCTGCTATACAATAAAGTACTTCAGTTCTGCGTCCCGAATTCGCCGAGGACCAATTCGATTTCCTAAACGCCTTAGCCGCCGCCTCAAGTGCCTCGTCGATTTCCCGCTTGCCTGCCGCCGGCACTTCATTCCATATCTGCTCTGTTGCTGGCTCGGTCAGCTCTAAAGAGCCTCCGGAAGCCTTTGAACGCAACTGGCCGTTGATGAGCATACAATTGGATATCGTCGCCATTACCATATTTCCTCATAAAGCTGTAACATATCTGTCTCTGTGCATTGTCGTGGATTAGACAAGTGGCATCCATCTTCCATCGCTTTAGCCGCTAGTTCAGGCAAACTCTCCCTCGGGACTTTCAGGTCCCGCAAACGCTGAGTAATGTCGATGGAGCGATTAAAATCAATCAGGAAATCAGCTACCCAGGACGCTGGATTATCCAGAGGCTCCAGGCAACCCAATACCATTGCAATCCTTTCATACTGAGTGCTGTCCTGCTGTCCATTGAAACGCACTACGACCGGCAGAGCAATCGCATTTGCAAGCCCATGTTGAATACCAAACTCACTTGACAATGGATGCGACAGAGAATGCGCTGCACCTAAATCCTTCTGAAATGACACCGCACCCATTGCGGCGGCAACTTGCATCCTTCCGCGTGCTTCTAAGTCCTCTCCATCGGAATAAGCCCGCGGCAGGTACAGCCGTACCAAGCGGATTGCTTCGAGGGCGATAGCATCGCACATTGGGTGAAAGACTGGGCATACGAAAGCCTCAACAGCATGGGTCATCGCATCCATACCAGTCCAGGCGGTCAAGTTTGGCGGCAATCCAACGGTCAGTTCTGGATCCAGCACTGCCATCTCAGCCATCAGCGGCGGAACGCCTAAAACCATCTTTCGTCCCATCTGCTGTATTGTAATAACACTACTTCGCCCAACTTCACTGCCGGTCCCTGCCGTAGTTGGGATCGCGCACATGGGCGTCAGCGTCGGCGGTAATTCATTAAGCGGCATGTCCATTAAAGCCATGTTCGGTAGAGCGACCTTAAGCCGCAAAGCCTTAGCCGCGTCAAGGGCACTGCCACCTCCCAATCCAACTACGCCATCACAGTCGCCTTGTACATAGGAGCCCCATGCGTTCTCGACGTCCTGGTCTGTAGGATTGGGATGAACACCTGTAAACTGCACATACGCTCCAGGCCAGACCCTATCCATCTCGTCGGCAACGAGACGAAATGCTTTAGTCTTCGGCAATCCCGAATCCGTAACCAGCAATGGCCGGAGCACCTCGTACCTTCGAGCGAATTCAGCCAGTACTGAACGGGCACCAACGCCAAAGCGAATGTCGGTAGGAAATCTGAATTGTGATATTTCAGTCATAAGCGACTCTCCCTGTAGATTCAGCCGATTGAAGAATACTTGAGTAAATGTATGTCAATATTCAAGTTGTCGGCATTTTCAATATTTTTCACGTTCGTAATGTTCACCTTCATAATACTGGTTTCAAGTGGAAAACCAATCATAATATAATCTAATCTGGCCAGCTAATTTTGTATAGAAAAATCATTCTGTCATTCTCTTGTGTAGTGCTGCTTTAACTGCTGAAAATAAACTAATAAAGTAATTTTTTGCTTGACAGAAATGTAGTTTATTGTTTATATTTAACATTAATGAACTTTGTGTCTGCGTAGTCAGGCATCTGTGGCTTTTAACACCTCAAGCGTGCAAGATTTTGCAGACTTTCGATATAGGAGGAGTTATTATATAAGATGCAGAATTGTGGCGGACAACGTTGGTCCTTCACAGTTATTT